>Ga0210057_1000069_pt1 | contig 202327 bp, 164 predicted proteins | sample CryGeyCG2114_010_2_FD_183968 | JGI IMG/M metagenome (GOLD analysis project Ga0210057, IMG submission 183968) | Groundwater microbial communities from aquifer - Crystal Geyser CG10_big_fil_rev_8/21/14_0.10 (SPAdes) (version 2) | ecosystem: Environmental > Aquatic > Deep subsurface > Groundwater...
CTTTGCGAACGATACGTGCTGAGCTTCTTCCTCAAAATCCCTAAATCCACAAACACCTCCCTGTGTCTTTGAATCTAAGCTAACAACTTTTTTGAATTTGAAAATACGGGGTACTTCTACGATTTACCCTATTACCGACTCATAAAATCTAATATGCTCAGTGAAGAACAAACAGCCAAACTCCAAAATGAATTTAGAAGTTTGAATCCATTTGAACTAAAAAAAGAACTTGATGAAAAGCTAAAGTGGTTCTTCCGAATAGCCGAGATTAGAGCAAAAGTTCAGTCAGAGGCGGGGTAATCAAACTCCCACTCCCTCGGTGTCATTTTGCAATGATTCAATACGAAGACCACGCCAAAATTCTGCAAGAACGAGCTGGTAAGCGTTGAGCGAGGCCCAAAGGCATATGAGGGTAAGATTTGCTGGTATAAGATCACTGGATATAAGTGAGCCCAGAAAGTATCGAGAAAGATCGCTCAGAGATAGCAGGGCAAACGCAAAACTACCAAGAAGAATTAATGCGGTTGATATGTAAAGCGTCCTGGTAATAGCTGGCGCATCGTTTCGTGCGGAGGATTCGGAAACTATTTTTAGGCACATGTGATTCAGTCCGAACTGAATGGTCAACCCGAGGACCCAGTTGAGGCTAATCGCAAGGAATAAAGAGCCCATCTCAGAGGTAGACAGAATCCGCGCCGACAAAGCGTTGATTATGACGACAGCCGCAATATTCGAGAAGCGACCGAAAAAAGCCCAGACTCCGCCACTTGTTAAACTTTCTTTTTCAGTGGCCCGACCAAGGTCATTAGAAATCTGTCGCATACGATTTATATCTTAAGCTTTTTTCGCGATAAGATGATAGGTGGAAATCCCTTTGTTATTAGTTGTCTCTGTATTTTTTCTTTCGATATCGATAACTTACGCAGTCAGAGCGATGGCTCTGCGCCATGGTTGGGTATCGGTCACTGATTTTCGCCGCACCAATGAAAAGCGAGTCCCGCTTCTGGGAGGGATAGCCATCTTCGTGGGTGTTTTTGTAAGCAACCTCATCTGGAACTTTGATTTTGCCGCCTCATTTCTTTTTAGCAGTATACTTCTGGTTTGTGTGGGAGTCTTTGACGACATTTTGGAGCTGCGACCCCGGTACAAATTTTTGGCCCACCTGTTGGCCGTAGGCATGTGGTTCTATCTTACCCCCTACGAAAGTACGATACTCAGCCAACTTCCAATTCCCGAAGCGATTGGCTATCTCGTTGGTGGTTTCTGGTTCATAGGAATCATCAATGCCTTAAATATGATAGACGGCATGGACGGAGAATCTTCTTCGGTGGCAATAATTTCTGCCCTCTGTTTGTTTGCGGTCAGCACCAATGTGGGCACGTCGCAGTTTAGCTTATCTCTCGCTGTAGCCTGCATGGGGTTCCTGCTTTATAATTTCCCGCCGGCTAAAATATATTTGGGTGAGAGTGGCAGCTCGCTACTCGGGTTCTTACTAGCTGGACTTTCACTTCATACCATGGTCGAGCCATTTCAGTGGTGGCATGTTTTGGCACCTCTTTTCTTGCTCTCCTTCCCAGAGATAGACGCTGTTTTGGCCATGTACCGTCGTTTTAAAAACAATACGAGTATTTCCGTAGGGGATCGCGATCATTTGCATCACAAGCTCCAAAAAATAGACTTTAGCGTGAGGCAGACTCTTATTATCATTGTTTGTGCGTCTCTTTACAGTGCCTTAACGACTGTTGCTCTCCTTGAGGCTCAAAGTGCGTCGCTGGCTTCAATGATCTCGATACTGGCGCTTGGAGGACTCCTTCTTTTGCTTGGTGCTACGTTATATTTTGAAAAGAAGAGAGCGCTTCTTTTGTCTAGCTATAGTCAGGGTATGATCAAGAAGCATCTTGCGCTCACAGAGGAGCTATTCTTTGATGCAAATCATTTCAACGGAATGGTTATTGATTTGTTACCATATTACAAAGAGTTGCAAACACGGGGACTCTTGGCTGTTCAGGATTTTTTGCGTGATACGAGTGAGCTTTTGCGCAATAACTTCCCGAATGCGCAGTTCAAACTAATAGGCCTCTATACTTTAGTCTCGATTCACCCAGAAGGTGCTTTAACTCCAGAGATCCAGCAAAAGGTCGCCGGTGATTTTTTTGTCTTGTTAGATAGGAACAGGGTGAGAAAAAATGGAGATGGACTGCCTTGGGGACTTTCTTTCTGCACAAATAAGTATTCAAAGGAGCAGTTTTTTAAACTTCTAGGAAGAGATTTACAGATACAAGAGTCGTTTTCAAAAGTTAGTTAGCAACTGAGGCAAGGAGGCCGTTTGGAAATCTTACGACATTCTACGAAATGCATCGTCGTTAGTCTGATTTCTATAGGCTTAACATTCATCGGCTTACCCGTTCGGGCTCAGTCAATTAGCTCAGCAAGTATTAAAGGCAACACCTTGGCCAGCGAGTATTACGTGGGGGTCGAGTACGGCAAGCCTTTGATCTCCGTCAATATTGTCAGTGGAGTTTCAAAACCGGGAGTTTATCATGTGCCGATCGGTACAGACCTCGCCCAACTGATGGCTTATGCTGGAGGATCTACCGATAGAGCAGATTTAGAAGAGATCACAGTGAGACGGTCTTTGGGCCAGAATCAAGAAATCTTTGTGTATGATTTAGAAAGAATGTTAAGGAGACCGAGCCAAATGCCGTTGCTTACAGAAGGCGATGTTGTGCATATTCCGCTTAAGAGTTCGGCTGACAAGACTTTGACCTGGGTAAACCTCATAGCGGGAGTTGTATCAATCGGTCTTTCGATTGTCTTGATAAACGACATCGGTAGAAGGCAGTAATAAGATTTATCTATTGAGGAGTGCGCTATGTTTCCGGTCGAATCAAAGATACTCATTGTTGACGATGCTCAAACTATTTTGGCGCAAATGCGAATTTACCTAAGTGAAAGTGGCTACAAGAATGTAATTTCAGCAAAAAACTTAAGAGGCGCCATCGAAAACTTTGAAAAGGCTGACGCTGAAAGCGCGTACTTTCAATTGGTTTTGTGTGACATCAATATGCCAGGCGGAAGTGGAATCGATTTTTTAAAGTTTATCCGCAAACACCCTAAGCACAGAGAAACCCCTTTTATCATGTTTACAGCCGAAGCCGAGAAGTCGGTGATAACAGAAGCAATTGCTGCAGGGGTAGATGGTTATATGCTTAAGCCATTTTCAAAGGCGCAACTCCTCCAAAAGATGGCAGATGCATGGAAGTCCGTTGAAAAGAAGAAAACGGCGTAATCGCTAGCCCGATTTTAGAATCACTAGGCCGCATTACTTCTTTGTTTTGGCTGTCGACACTTTCTTTTTAATTCGAGCGTTCTTCTTTTTCTGGCTTTTCTTTCGCTTCATTTTAAGTGTTTTTCGGTTATCACCACGGCCCATTATACGCTCCTATTTTAGAAATCTTTGAAAGAAAGTACTAAGGAATTAGCTTTGAGTTGTTACAGGGTCAAGGGCGTTTCTTCTTTTGCGGAATGACACTTTGGATTTGCCTTTCTCGGACTTCAGAATCGGGACGAAACTGCCCTTTTTCGCTATCACCAAAGGAGTCGTCTGCGTCATCGAGGGAATCTGTGTCCCATTTTGAGCGCGATTGAACAGTTCCTCCAAAGTTGAAAACAAGTCCACCTGTGATCTGCCAGGATACTGCCGATCTGAGGCCGTAGATCGCCTGCGCGAGTCCAAGATATACCTCCGCGGAATCATCAAACTGCGCTCCGACCTGAGCCTGTAGGTTAACTATCGTGGGGCTGAAGGCATTAAAATACTGACTTCCTCCGTTGACCCTTTGTAGAAATACGAGTCGGGGGGTTTGGTTCTTAGCTTCATTGTCTTCAACGAGTGTCGTTTCTCCAGATAGTCCCATTTGAATATAAAACTTTTTGACGTGGGCACGAAAATCAAAGTTCCAAGGAAGCTGAGTCGAGAGTCCTTGAGACCTATAATTTATCCCTACATATCCTAGTAATGTGAGCCAGCCCAAGGGTTGGCGCAGTGAGAGACCTCCTTCTAGTTCAAAAGCTCCGTCGTGTATCAAGGGGTCGGTTTGGTTGTAGTTGACGGAGGTCAAAGGAATTGTCGCAATAAGGCTTGCATCTAAATCTATGAAGTCCCGAGTGATCTGAAAGATGGAACCAAGCTCTACGTCCGAAACTCCAAAACGCGTTCTCTCAAAGTCATTTCGAACTCCGAAGTTATCGGTGCCAACCGAGCTTGTGTATCCGCCGCTGACCCCGCCAAGAAGGGATATTTGATCTAGGATCTGACTTTTTACTGTTAATCGGCTTCTATTGTGCTGAAGCCTTTGAGCGGCAGGCAAATTAATAATTTCGCCATTTCCGTTATAATTGGCTCGCGATTCAGAGTAGGTATTCTCGAGGCCAAATTCGAAACTACCACTCTCGAGGTCAAACTCGCGAATCTGGTACTTGAGGGGTTCGGCCTGGACCAAGCTCCCACTCAAAAAAAGACAAACCAAAAAAAGTGGGGCTATTCGATTAAAAAGATATCGCATTTATTCCTCCGCAATGCCGGTGTTTTTTTCAATTATCTCGTTAATTGCATTTGCATTCTCAAGCGTTGTCAAATCACCTTGAACTTTTCCGTGGGTGGCAATTTCTCGCAAAAGACGTCTCATAATCTTACCAGAGCGTGTCTTTGGTAGTTGATCTACAATTATTATTTCCTCAGGTCGTGCAAGTGCTCCGATCTCTTTCACTACGTGCCCTTTAAGCGCATGAATCAAGTCAGGGGCGCTGAAAGTCTTTTCTGAGTTCTTTAAAGAAACAAAAGCAACAATGGCCTGGCCTTTAAGATCATCGGGTCTAGCCACGACGGCGCTTTCGGCTACTGAGGCGTGGGCAACGAGCGCGCTTTCAATCTCTGCTGTGCTCAGCCGGTGCCCGCTCACATTAAGAACATCATCGACCCGTCCCAGAAGCCAAAAGAATCCATCGCTATCTATTCGCGCTCCATCACCGGTGAAGTACTTTGCTTTAAACTGACTCCAATAAGTTTTCTCGAACCTTTGCGGATCTCCCCAAATACCTCGCAGCATACTGGGCCAAGGTTTATCAACAACAAGAAGACCTCCGTGATTAGTTTCGCAATCGTTGCCTTCTTGGGTAAGTACTTTTGCTTGAATGCCAGGCAGTGGTTTTGTGCAGCTTCCTGGCTTAAGCGGAGTAACTGCAGGAATGGGCGCTATCATAATTCCGCCAGTTTCGGTTTGCCACCAAGTATCTACTATCGGGCATTTCTCATTGCCGATAATTTTATAAAACCACATCCAGGCTTCGGGGTTGATAGGTTCGCCAACGGTACCAAGCAGCCGCAGGCTGCTAAGATCAAATTTTTGGGGCCACTCGTCGCCTTGTGCAGCGCAAGCTCTGATAGCTGTTGGAGCCGTGTAGAATATTGTTGTTTTAGATTTCTCAATGATTCTCCAGAACTGTCCCCAGTCCGGATAGTTTGGTGCACCCTCAAAGACCACGCAGGTGCAACCATTTTGAAGGGGGCCATAAACCAAATAGGAATGACCTGTTATCCACCCAATATCAGCCGTGCACCAATAGACGTCACTCGGTTTAATATCAAACACCCACTCATGGGATACTTTCGTCCAAAGCAAATAGCCGGCGGTTGTGTGTAATATGCCCTTGGGTTTTCCTGTCGTCCCTGAAGTGTAGAGTATGAAGAGTGGGTCTTCGCTTTGCATTTCTGCGGCGGTGAACTCATGGGGTTGAACTTCGACAATTTCTTTCCAGAGAATATCTCGTTGGTTCATTTTCGGTTTTGTTCCCACGTGTTCAAAAACAAGCACCTTTTCGATGGCTTCAAGTGAGACTACGGCTTTATCTACCTCTGACTTTAAATCAATGATTTGCCCGCGCCGACGAGCTCCATCTGCTGTGACCACTACTTTTGATTTTGCATCAAGCAGGCGATCTTTGAGTGCTTCAGCGCTAAATCCAGCGAAAACAACAGAATGTATAGCCCCAATGCGAGAGCAAGCAAGCATCGTCGCAATTGCCTCGGGCACAAGAGGCATATAGATAGTAACGACCTCGCCTTTTTTGACACCCAGCCGGGTGAGCGCATTAGCAGTTTTACAAGTGAGCTCGTAGAGTTCTTTGTACGAGATTTTTTTGTCTTCGCCAGTTTCTGAAAACCAATGAATTGCAGGGTGATGCCATTGCGGTGTGTTTTTATGTCGATCGAGTGCCTGCACTGACGCATTCAAAGTGCCTCCAGTGAACCATTCCGCAAAAGGCGGGCGCCAGTTGAGCACGGAGTCAAATGGGCGGTCCCAAATTAGCTCCTTTTGAGCAAGTTCTTTCCAAAACCTCTCTGCATCGGTATTTGCCATTTCGTAGAGTTTTTCGAGCTCAGCGCGAGTTTTGATAAGCGCCGAACTTACAAACTTTTCTGGCGGATGAAAGGTTCTTGTCTCTTGTGACAGGCTAGTTATCTTCATGTGCAAATCGTAACAACGGATGAGTCGGAATGGCCAGTCCCAAACGCTTTTTATCGGAATTGTTGCCTTCTGGTCTCAAAAAAAGATCTTTCGCCATTTAGGGGTCTTTTGGTCTAAATCTTATTGGCTAAAAGATGGCTCTCAAGCTAGTATCTGCCGGCTTGCGTGGAGCTTGTCTGAGGTTGGCCGGCACAATCCTGTTATAGCAGTCAAGATCTGGGCTGACACTAGAAACTGGAATTCGCAAGTGGGCTTGTTTGCGCGTGTGCAACTTGGATTTTAAATCTACAGAAGGTGAAGATTTGGCAGCGAAAAGTAAAAAGGGATCCCTATTTGTCGTATTTTTTACCATTTTTATAGATCTTGTCGGTTTTGGCATCATCATTCCGCTCAGTCCCTATATCGCTACAAAATTTCAGGCGAGCAGTTTTGAAGTTGGTCTGTTGATGAGTGTGTTTTCGCTCCTGCAGTTTATTGCGGCGCCTTTTTGGGGCAGCCTCAGTGATCGCATAGGACGAAGGCCAGTGATGTTGACAAGTATAGTGGGTATTTTTCTTTCGTACTTAATGTTTGCATTTTCTCAAACCCTCACCGGACTTTTCGTTTCTAGAGTTTTGGCGGGGCTCTTTAGCGCCAACATCTCAACGGCTACAGCGATAATAGCCGATCTCACAGAAGAGAATGAACGATCGAAAAATATGGGGCTAGTAGGAGCCGCTTTTGGTTTGGGTTTTGTGTTTGGTCCAGCGATTGGTGGATTCTTGACCTTAGCGGGTGAAAACTTCGGAAGTCAGCCCCCTTTCGGAATGAGCTTTGCGGCTCTTGGCGCAGGCATAATTGCCTTGATCAATTTTGGTTTGGCGTTCTTTCTTCTGCCCGAAACCAACCGCCGAATATTGGCTCTTAAAGAGAAGAGCCCGAGCTCCTTAGAATCACCACATAATAGCATCAGTTCTAAGTTTCGTTTGCGAGATCATAGATGGAATTTGATAACAACTTCTTTAAAGACGCCTGTATTAGGATCTCTGCTCATCATATTTTTTCTGGCAAGTTTGGCGATGGCGCACATGGAATCGACGCTTGGTCTTTTTGTAAAAGAAGATAGGGGTTGGGGCGTGAGTGATGCAAGTTTTGCCTTTACTTATGTTGGTGTTTGCATGGTTGTCATGCAGGGGTTTTTAATTAGAAAGCTTATGCCTAAATTCGGAGAGCGAAATTTGTTGGCGAGCGGTTTGATATTGGCGGCCTTGGGGCTCATGACTTTAGGATATAGCACTCACATTGGTTTTTTGGTGTTGTCTATAACGGCGTTGGCTTTTGGAACTGGAATGGTAAACCCTTGCGTGCTTGGCGGTATCAGCATAATTGCAAAAAGTAATGTGCAAGGTGGTGTTATGGGCGCTACCCATTCTCTATCAGCGCTCGGCCGAATACTCGGACCGGTTTTTGGTGGATGGCTTTATGGAGCCGTTGGCAAAACTTCACCCTTTTTGATCGGCGGTGGGCTTATGCTAGTTGCGCTCGCCATCGTTGTCGCCAATTGGGGTACGATGCCCTCGAAAGGCAAAAACCCCTGAGACGTTTACTCAGTGTCTACTACCTTTTTCGTATGCGTAGGGTCCAGGCCGCTGAATGCCCCAACTCGCACCTACCGATATCAATCGAGTTGTTACCCTGTTTGGGCAAGTTAAGTCCGTTGCAATGATTTCGTTAAAACTTTGCGAGCGCGGTCGAGGTCTTCGGGGGCTACATAGATTCTTTCAATATTTCGGCTCTTTTCGTACATTCTAAAAATGTCCGTGGCGGCTTCAAGCGGGTAGGGCGGCTGAAAGTTGTTGTAGGGATCTACGACAAAAATTTGGTGTTTTCCCTCTGTTCCCAAAGAGGTGTGATACTTCGAAAGTCGTGCAATGGAGCTTGAATGAATCAAATCTATTCCTTCGCGCTGAAGCTCCGACTGAATGCGGGCGACATCGGCAGAAGGCTGAGTCTCATGAATCTCAAAAAGTCTTTTATAGGGCTGGCGTGTTGCAATCCTTACGGCCCAAGGGTTCTTCGAACTTTTGATGTGCTCGTAAATATGTTGATCTGTGTAACGCACATAGCGACTTAAATCTGCTGGGATATGATAGTCGCAATCTTTAGAAGTCAGATATTTTAAAAGCATTTCATCAAAAACAATGGCTTTGTGATGAAAATAAACCATGAGGTACATATGGTGACGAGAAATCAAGAAGTCGTCAAATGTATAAAGAGCGCCTCGATTTATTGCTAAGTGGAGTTTATTTTCTATCAAGTGATAATTTAAATTTGAGATAAGCCATTCAAGTTCAATTTTGCCGTAGTCAGTTCCGCAAAAATAGGAGTCGCGAACTAGGTAATCCATACGATCGACATCGAGTTCACTGCTTACAAGTTGACTGAGAATTGGCCGAAAATCTAAACCATCATCTATAAAAAAAATCGAGTCGCAGGCAAGTGTCGGACTCAAAAGACAGGCAACGGCTGATGGCGGTATATCAACAAAATTCCCTTCGATAACCTGAGTGAGCTCAGAATCGAGAATGATTTTTTGTGTGTAGTCTTCGTGGTCGGCTTTGCCTTTGCCAGGAAAGCCCAGTTCGCTCTTTAATGGCATACATTCTTCGGACGTGTGACTAAGCGGCCCGTGTCCAATATCATGAAGTAGAGCTGCCAGTCGAAGTGCCTGCCGGAACTTCCACTTATTTTGTTTCACTTTGAATGAAAATCCTCGAAAAATAACATCAAATGCTTCGCCGGCTAAATGGCAAACTCCTAAAGAATGTATATAGCGATTGTGTGTCGCCCCAGGATAAGAGTATTCGCCAAAGCCGAGCTGTTTTATTTCTCGCAGTCTTTGAAAAAATGGGGAGTCAACAATAGCACCCTCAACAGGGGTTAACTCTATAGAACCATGTACGGGATCTCTGATTTCCAACTGAAATCCTTATTTCTTTGGAGGTTTCTACTGTAGCTTGAAAAGAAATCTCCAAGAGACCTCTTTTTGATCCCAGAGTAAAATCTCACAAGCAAGCCCAATAGAATATGACCTAACTCGGCAGCCTACTGACGGCAAGCACAAATTCTGGGCAAGAACAGAGCGCCCCAAAGAGCAGTCTAGCCTATCCAACCCAACCCAACCCTATAACCTATCTCATTCTGGGTGAGACCAGGGTAACCAATTGAACCCCATGCTCAATCAAACTATTGCAACCTAACTTAAGAAGGCCTCGGAAAAGCTGTTAAATGAGCCGAGCACGAAAGTAGCCTGTCGTTTTGTGTTAGGACTTTGAACCGCAGCCGCTGAGTGCTTTAATAGGCTCGGCTGCATTTCTCAAAGTATGGGCAGCTTTTGTTCCAATCTTAAATCTGGAGAATTCATGCAGGAGTATCATGGCCTACTTGAGAGAATTTTGCGCGAAGGAAGAGAGCGTAGTGATAGAACTGGCACAGGCACACTGAGTGTTTTCGGACACCAGAGTCGGTATAGTCTTCGAGGTTCATTTCCGCTTGTCACCACCAAAAAAGTTCATTTCCGTTCGATTGTTGTTGAGCTGCTTTGGTTTTTAAAAGGCGACACCAACATTCGGTTTTTGAAAGACAACAAGGTCTCTATTTGGAATGAATGGGCTGACGAAAACGGAGATCTTGGCCCAGTTTATGGTAAGCAGTGGCGGCGGTGGCAAAAGGCCGATGGTTCTGAGTACGATCAAATCACATGGCTCATCAATGAGATAAAAACTAACCCCACATCGCGAAGGCTTATTGTAAGCGCTTGGAATGTTGGTGAGCTCGACAAGATGGCACTTCCACCATGCCACTCTTTTTTTCAGTTTTACGTAAATGACGGAGAGCTTTCGTGTCAGCTCTATCAGCGCAGTGCCGACGCCTTCTTAGGAGTTCCATTCAACATTGCCAGCTACGCATTGCTGACATTGATGGTGGCGCAAGTGTGCGAATTAAAGCCGGGCGACTTTGTTCACACGCTAGGTGACGCCCACCTTTATCTGAATCATCTAGATCAGGCAAAGGAGCAAATTTCTCGAACGCACAAGATGCCTCCAAAGGTAGCTCTCAATCCGGAAATTTCGAGCATATTTGATTTTGATTTAGAAGATATTGTTTTGGTTGATTATGATCCACATCCTGCAATAAAGGCGGAAGTGAGCGTTTAAAAGGGCTACTTTTGGTGACGTGGTTAGTCTTTTGACGAGCCTCTGTCTCGCGCAGGTGTTACCTACAAAGGTCATTGTCGATGGCTTGCAGTAATTGGGCAGGTGTAGGCGGTTCTTATCTGAAGGAGAGTTAAATTTGAAAATAAGTATGATAGCTGCCATGAGTAAAAATAGGGTTATCGGGGCCAACAACCAGTTACCGTGGCATATTCCGGAGGATTTGAAATTCTTCCGTGCAAAAACAAAGGGTCATATTTGTATCATGGGAAGAAAAACATGGGAATCCATAGGTGCAAAGCCGCTTCCGCACAGATATATTATTGTCGTTACCAGCTCGTCCATTGGCAGTCATGATTTAGCCTCAGCAGTAGGAAGTGTCGATGAGGCAGTGGTGAAGGCTAAGGGTCTCATCGGCAAATATCCCGATGAGATAATGGTTTGCGGTGGGTCTCAGATTTACAATCTGTTTCTACCAACTTGCGACCGCATTTATCTGACCCTCATTGACAGGGAGTATTCAGGTGATAGCTATTTTCCCGAGTTTGATGAGAACAGGTTCCGTCTCGTTGAGAGCCGAAAAGGCGGGGGAACACAGCCCGACTATGTCTTCAATACCTACGAGCGGACTTCGTTGGTACAGAGGGATTAAAAAAACAAATGAAGCAATTGGGCTCAGTTCCCAGCTAAGTAATGGTAGTGTCGATTTTTCAGATCGTAGAATCTTGACTTCGAAGCAGCAAGACTCAAAAGTCTCAATAAAATACGTGCGGCATATAGGATCACTCGCCAACTTAAGTCTGGCATCTTTTGAGAGATGTTTCGGTGTGTGAGCAAGATCGGACTTTGAATTAATACATTGGTCTATACCTTTGATTCACTTCTTCGCAACTCAGTAGAATTGTCCGATATCTGATTGTTGAACAAATTTGCTAACAGCAACAGTGATTATGGCAGAATATGACGACCAGTCAGCTGATACTGACTCACAGCAAACGGGTGTAGACTCAATGGATGCAGAAAGCCCCATTCGCATATTGGCTTTGGCGGCGGATGTAAAGCGCTATAAAAACGTAGTTCCGTTTTTAGAAAGACGGCACGTTCACATTCAGTTAGCGACAGATCTTCGGCAGCTCATTCAGACGGTACTGACAAATCGGCCGGATTTTTTGATTTTCTCTGCTGAGTTTCCGAACCCTCAGGTCAAATCGATGCCGATCATCTTCAGCCAGACATTTAATATGGAATGCATACTGCTAGGTGAAACAGCCGACTTTAAAACCAACTCTGTGCTGTCTCAAAGTAAAGCCAAGAATATAATATACGGTCCAGTCAGTGGACCAGCCATTTATAGTCGCTTGAAATCCATTATCAAAGAAAGAGAACTTCAGGCCCAGATGGAGTCTGCTGGCCAAGGTTATGGTGCTTCCGGCGCACGTAGCAACAGCCCGGGTGAAGAAGATAATGCCATTGTTTTAAAGGGTGGGACGCAGTCGAACGCTGAAGCTATGGAAAAGCTTATGCGCTCTCTGAGCGGTAATGCCCAGGAACCAGATAAATTACAAAGTAGCAGCAATATCAATCAATCCAAGGATGAAAATCACAACCAAGTTCAAAATACTTCCTCGAGCAGTGCCGTCAACGGCCAAGGTATTGGAGCTCTTGGAAACAACAATGGGCCTAAAGCTTCGGATGTGGTTTTGGGTTCGTCAAAAGGTTCTCAGCCGCAAAACTCATCGCAGTTTAAAAAAGGCGAAAACTCAGATGGTTCCACAGCGAATCAGCATCACAGTTCAAAAGATTCCACCAATTCGGATGCCATGTCGTTCGGAAAAGGCAAAAGTGCGACCGATCTCGGAAATTACCTCGACAAAGGTCGTCGCTCAAAAATGAATCAAGCCACGCAAGAGGGCGTGGATGCAAAAGGCTTCAACGAAAGACAAGAGCAAGAAAAAAAGGGCAGTTCCTTTTTGCAAACCCAGCAGGGACCAAACCAAAACAAGCACTCTTTCACTGAGCCATCGGGTCTAAATCCTACAAGTCAGAGCAGTTCTAGTTCCGCTCTTCCTCAGGTCGGATCCAGTTCAAACACTCTTCCTTTGAACACTCGCAGCGGCAATGGGAGCGGCACATTTGGCGACGGATCCAAAGAAGGCTCGGGTGAAACTAATGGTACGAAAGATAAAAAGAATGATGGAAGCCTCGGAGGGGCCTATTCTCCGGATCAGGGCACGAGTGGAACCAGCGGCAGAGGGAATTCTCCTCAAAATTCGAGCGGAGCCGGAGGTAGGGATCGTGATAAAAATGGTCACGCACGCGATAATAAACGACGCAAGAAGATTCTAGCATCGAAGCGCTCACAGCTCAAAGACTCTGATGCAAAGGGAATTGAACTTTTTAAAGACTGTGCTGAGCAGGCTATGAAATCCCTTTCGCAGCCAATTCATGGAAGCGGAGCAGATTTCGAAGGTCGAACGTTCAACGTGGGACTAATTCCAATAAACTCCTCCCGATTCAAGGGATATCTATTAGTCGCCTGTAGCCAAGATAGATTCTTGGATGAAAGTTTTCTTGCAACGTTCAGAAACCTTTTAGTTAAAGAAATGAACCGCCGGGGCGAGTTCATTCGAGCCGATGATATACTCAATGTAGAAACTCGGGGTGTCGTTTTTTCTGACTTCATCAATGACGTTGGCGAATTTCAAGTTATAGGTGCGACGGACGGCACTGATGTCTTGCTCGGTTTTATACACAGAGTTAGCAACTTACCAATCATTCGGCGTAGCACCTTCAGCGAGAATATGAGTCTTGTCGATGTAAGAGATGTCCCGACAGGAGTTCCCTTAGATTTTGAGGCCTACCTCTACCTACCGGTTAACAAGAGGTATTTGAAGTACCTGAAAAAGGGCAGTGAACTGACGGATGCGCAGCTTGATAAGCTCATTGAGAGTAAGATGGATCAACTGCACATTCCCATTGAATTCGAAGCGAACTTTAAGCGTGATTATGTGAAAAACGTCATTAATGAAGAGTTCAAGGTGCACGACAATTCCTACGAAGAAGACGCGTCGACATCGCCAACAAACGATACGAAATCAAAGAAAGCTTCTTAGAGTTTTTTCGATAACTCTCTCGTTTTGCCCTAGTCATTTACCAAGTATATTTAAAAACTTCCACTAGGTTTCATTACTCAAAGCAAGCGCCGGCTTGACTGCTCCAACTTTCCAGGATTTCTCTCGAGTACATCAACTTTTAACTATTCGAAAGTCCAGCTTTTCTCATTCTGAGAAAATAAGCTAAAGACTCAAAATGAGACACCGAAAAGAAATATAGAACGGTCTAAATCCCACAAGCTTCAAAGGAAGAGGCTTGTCTACTTCAAGGAGGAGGTTAAAATGGGACTTAGAATTAATACAAACGTCGCTGCGATAAATGCGCAGCGAAACTTGGCGGGGACTAAACTAGCCCTCGACAAGAGTCTAGAGCGGTTATCCTCAGGATACCGCATTAATCGCGCCGGAGACGATGCTGCCGGTCTTGCGATCAGTGAAAACCTCAAAGCACAAATGAGAGGTCTCAAACAGGCTTCTCGAAATGCTCAAGACGGGATTTCATTGGTGCAGGTCGCAGAGGGTGGTCTCAACGAGATCAGCTCTATCATGATTCGTCTTCGCGAACTCGCCGTACAGGCCGCCTCAGACACGATTGGGCCTGTAGAAAGACAGTTTCTGAACGTTGAATATGATCAACTTGTTTCAGAAATTGATCGTATTGCAGACGGTACTGAATTCAACGGGAACGCCCTTCTTAACGGAACCGGAGCCATTCTCGACTTTCAGGTCGGTACGCGAAACGATCCGGCGATTGACCGAATCACGTTTGATGGCTCAAAAGCCGATTCGAACGCAGCTGCACTTGGCATTAATTTAACAAGTGTCGCAGACAAAGCATCAGCGCAGAATTCTTTGAGCGCCATTGATACGGCGATCGTAAGTGTTTCAGCGATGCGTGCAGATTTTGGAGCAATTCAAAATCGTCTGCAATCAACAACCAATAATTTGGCGATCTCTCTGGAGAATATGGCAGCAGCCAATAGCCGAATACGGGATGTTGATGTTGCTGAAGAAACGTCAGAAATGACCAGGAATAATATATTGTTACAAGCGGGTACTTCGGTACTTGCTCAAGCCAATCAGTCGACGCGGACTGCACTTCAGCTCCTGAACCAAACATTTAGTTAATAGAAATATTAACTGATTGTTCTTGGTTCTGAGCCTTTAACTCACTAACGGCCCTAGTTTATAGGGCTTAGAGTTAGAGTCACTGGGTGTGACTGATCTGGATACGCTGACGAGTCAACTGTTTCCTGCTAGGGGGGTAACTCCCCCCACCTTTCTTGACCACGAACTAATTCTAAATCTTTTTCAAATCAACGAAGATCACGTAATTGAGAATAGCCTCTAGATGGGACATTCTTTTGGTTTAGAAACCGTCTTGCACTTTGGCAGATCTCCGCAAACCTGGTTGGGACGACACATGGCCAAAGGAAAACCAGGTCGGAGTGTTGGATCATCACACTCAACTTTCCAATGACATGTTGCTTCGTCAAGCAATGTACCCTTTGCTGTGCCTTGCTTTGGGGTAGTTTCGCAGCAGTTGATTGTTGATTCATTACAGCACTCAACTGGCGCCGCCGCACACTTGGCTCGCCTTTGGGGTGGACCTTCTGGAACCGGAATAATTTCGCAGCTCCAGCTAGGACAGTACGAGGAGACTATACGGTTGGTATAAGAGCCGTGTTCACATTGGTAACAATTCAAAGCGGGCGAACCACAACCTTCTGGAACAGGCAAGCCGGTAGGTGAGATCTGATCACACTTAAGATCCATTCCTTCTAATCGGGGGCAAAAATTACCGACAGCGTGGGCATAGAAATTAAAAGAGAGTGTGAAGCCAAGAGCGAGGTATCCCAAAAAAACATTTCGAAGAGAAGTGTGAAACAACAAAAATTGAGGAAGTTGCTTTTTCAAAGAAGAGCCTTCCTTAAAGAGGACTGGGAAGAAATTCATTTTCTCTCCTCCCCAAGATAATAGAAATCGGTTGGAGAGACGGCAATTCCAGACGTCAATTTTGGGCCGAGTGTCCCCGTATTTCGTACTTTTCGAACAGCGCCCCAAAAGCGAATTGAGTCGTCGGAGCTCTTCGAGTCAGGTATAGATCGCACTAAAAACAAAATGACATTTTCACTGGCCTCATGGCTGAGATCAAAGCATTTTTCGAGACCGTTTTGCGAGTCTCGGCTTTCACAAAGCTTTTTTCCACCCTCAAATTTTTTAGTTTCTGCAACAGGAATTTGATCAACACTCAATTGCCAAGTCTCATGCTCCTGAGGGCAAAAATCCTTCGGCGAAGTCAGCGTTTCTCGAACCATGACTTTGTTTTCGTTTGGCAAATCAGCATCCCAAAATGAAAGGTCTGAGCCTTGTGCAATTTCAAAGCGGTTCACCCATCCGTCTCCGTCTCTATCGAGCAAGGCATCTGACAAGACGGGCGAAGATCCACGTATGAGTTCAATAAAGTCGATAATTCCGTCGCTATCAGAATCGAGCCCGTTCGACCCAGCAATGCGAAGAAGCGCCAGTTCGCAGGAGTTCATGCCAATGGCCATGCCCTTGCACTGTGAAACATCGATACCTTGCAAACAAAAAGGTTCACCCTCGGAATTCAGTTGAGCCCCGCCCAAATCTAAGCAAAGTTTGTCGAGTATTCCATAGGTTCTAGAATTGGTAGGATCAAAATTAAATTTTTCTTCTACTGAGTCGGGGATTCCGTCCATGTCGCTATCCGCCTCGAGGCGGCCCTGATACATTATAGCCGTGAGGTTGATAACAGATAAGGACTCTTTTCGATATCGGGTCGAAAGCGGCTTATCAGTGATCTCGCAAAAAGTGTTCGCGTCGAGATTTCGAGACGCCTTGACACCGCCAGTGCGTCCACCCTCAGCAAGCATGTTGAGAGTGTCCAGCGCAGATGCCACTTCAGGGGGCTTAGGGGTAGCGTCCAAGAGTCTGTGGTAGAATATTGGCTGTATGAATGCGCTTTTGCCCTTTCCGATAGCTTGAATAACAATATCTTGAGCCTGCTGTTTGAAGCAGTTGTTGTCTATATTTGTAGAGCCTTCCGCTCCGGCCCGCGTGCATACTCCCATAGTTGGGGCGCCATCAGTTATAAAGAAAACTTGGTACTGGTTCGCAGATTTCTGACTGTTTTCGCTCACTAAGATGGATCGCAAGCAGTTTAATGCGGATTCGTAATTAGTTTGTTTCATCTGCACGATTGGATCTTCAGGGTTTGCCCGAAGCCTCGCAAGATCGGAATCTTGCAGCGCTCCTAACTCTTGTAGTGCGCTGCTAGCTTCTTGTGAACTATAGAAGGTTCCGTCGCACCCGTGGCTGTTTGGAGTCGTTATAAGTTTGTCAGAAAAAGAAATGATCTTGTAGTGAGTGTTGGGGCCTGAACAATTTTGAATAAACTGGTTGGCTGATTCAAAGCGTGCCTTGGCGAGATCGTTTCCGAGACTTGTATCAAGACCATAGTTTGAACCACTGACAACGTTCTCTCCAATGTTTGATCGTGACATGTCAAAGACGAACACTACATTTTTCTCTACAAAGGAGGTGGATCTCATTTCTGAACAAAAGTATCCCTCCGCCTTAGACAACGAGGCTGGCTGGTCGAAAGTTCCCAAGCGCGCCTTAGAGCAATTTTGATGAAGGGCCAAAAGAGCGATCCCTGTGATTACGGGATAGATTAATCTTTCTTTTTTGGAACTTCTCAAATCAAGTGGTTTCATTTATTCTCCAGCATTGATACCATCTCTTGCGAATGTCGTCTCAAGCAAGCTTAGATCTACAAGAAAATTGCGGATTGACTCCCCCGAAGATGTTTCGTGCCATGAGGTTAGCCATCTAGCTTTAGTAGGATTGTTTATATCAACAACCCGAGCAAACAATCGGACTCGATTTTTGTTAATAGGTGCGCCGCCAAATGGAAGCTGCATGGGACCTATTAGACTTGTTTCTGACTTCTGACGGTCTCGGTATCTTTTTGGATGTATGGACTCGCCTCTTAACTTTGCTACAGGAAAGTTTGTAATTTCGATTTGGTAACCTTCAGTCTGAGCAAGCTGTCCGCCCTCATTTGTGAAAAGTTCTCTGCCAAGGAGTTTTTTGACAAATGAAACCAAAGCCGACCTGTCTATCGATTGGTGATGAGGATACGGAGATGCATTAGAGCCAAAATGAACTACGTTCGAACTGTTGTCTCCGCTAGTATCAAGCCGTGAGTCGTTCTCATTTAAAAAGAAACCGTAAATTACTTCGAGCCCATCAGGAATAGAGTCTCCGTCTTGGTCGTAGTCGAGAGGGTTAGACCGAAGTATCATCTCTTCACACTCTGACAATCCATCGGCATCAATATCAATCTCAGAGTCACACTGAAGGGCTTCTGCAGAAAGCAAGCAAATGTCCCTATACTCAGGTTTGACAGCGATAGAGTCTAAGCAGACGCCATGTCCCAAAGAGTGCGAGTTTAGCGGATCTGTTCCCAACTTAATTTCAGTTTCGTCATCTAGACCGTCGCCGTCGGAGTCAACTATAAGTTGGCCGTTGTCGCCGACTCGGTAGTTCACGTTGAGAGCATAGAAAGCAGTCATTTGAAACGACTCAAAATCCTTTTTCATCAAGAAATTTGGCTTTGTAGGAAAGTCATCACTCACCAAATTTGCGTAGGCGTCTTGCGGGAAAAAACTATTGGCCATCTTAATAAAATTGTTTTCTGGTTTGTTGCGTTCACTCTCGATGCGATCGGGATGAATCTGCAAGAACGAGAATCTAAGTTGACCTTCCCCGTAAAAGAGAGGGAGTGATTTGATCGAATCGATCTTTGAAACAACGACTTCTAGCTCATTGTTTTCTGGTTCTCCCCAGTTTTGTCTCATTTCACTGAGAGCGCTAATACAAATTTGAGGGCTACAGGTGCCAGACTCGCCCGGCATACATGCAGACGGACAGTTCAATAGATTCATCGTAACTTCAAAGTCCTCTATGGTGGGGCTCGGTACCCCATCAGAGACTAAGTAGACTTCGTAGAGTGCGCTATCTAAAGTGCCCTCTTCCTTTAAACTATTCATGTCAAAAAGTGTTTTTTCGATGGCTTTGTCAAGCGCCTTAGCTGGGACCGATGTTCCCATAAAGGGGTCTGTAATGGGGTTTGTTGAAGACTCTTTGACGCTCATGTTGTGCTGATTTAAAAGCACGTCGATGTATCTGAGCGACTCATTAACTGGCAAAAAATAATTGTATTGGCGCAAAGGATAGAAGCTTACATCCCAATTTAAGTCTCGTTGGATCTGCTTGAACCCGCCAGTGAACGGAAAAATAGCTATTTTCAAATCAATATCTAAACCGTCGGCAATCGCTCGTTCAGTTTCCAAAAGAAGGTTCTTGATAGACTCTAGCCGATGGCCATCTCGATCTCGTGCCCATGCAAAATTCTGGCAAGAAGAACCCGGGTTAGATGGGCTTGCACCATCAATATCTGTTGGACATGTACCGTTTACCATCGAATGCGACATATCAACTATAAAAACCAATCTTTGAGGGCCTCGGGTCTCTGTTGGTGGCTTGAAATAGCTCGACTTGAGCTCGCTCTTCGTGACCTCACTCCTGAAGCTTTGCGCCAGACGAACCTTCGAACAATTCGAGGCAAGCACTATCGAGTAAAAAACCAGCAACCATGCTAATAATAGTCCACTTGATTTTTTCAAATTCAAATCGTCTCCAATGCGCCCATGTATTCACTCAAGTCTACACGGAAGATTAAATGCTCGTGAAACAGTATCTCTTATTGAATCGGCAGATTTGACACGCGTCTTAAGTCGAGATTAGCTTTTCAAGTGTCTATTTAAGCAGAGGTTTTTCAAAGCCACTTGGGTCGCTTTTTTCTATAACATTTAGTCATGTGACTAATCCTTAAGCAGGCGACATCTGGAGCGAGTGTGTTAGTGCCTTCGTCTAGTTTTTCCGTTGAGGTCTCAAAATGAAATGATTCAATCCGATACGTTTCATGGAGAGACAGTTGTCGCTGAGGTCCAAGAAGGACCATAGCGATACCTAGTAAAAAAACGAAGTGCAGAATGCGCTTCAATGCTAACGGACGGCACAAATCAGGGAGGATTTGCCATGCAAGGAGGATAGAGAAATGGGATTGCGCATTTCAACCAATGTCGCGTCGCTCAACGCACAGAGAAACTTAAGAAACTCTGATCAACTTATGAAGACATCGATGGCTCGATTGAGCTCTGGCTATCGAATCAACCAAGCTGCAGACGACGCAGCGGGATTGGCAATCAGTGAAAATCTGAAAGCACAAATCCGTGGTCTCAAGCAAGCTTCAAGAAACGCACAAGACGGAATTTCGCTCGTGCAGGTTGCCGAGGGTGGTCTCAACGAAATCAGTTCGATGATCATTCGCCTAAGGGAACTCGCCGTACAGGCAGCTTCTGATACTATTGGCGACACCGAACGAAAATTCATCGATGTCGAGTATCAACAACTCAAATCAGAAATTCAGCGTATTGCAGAAGTGACCACCTACAATGGCACCGATCTTCTCAATGGTACTGGCAGTATCATCGATATACAGATCGGAACTCACAATGATCCTTTCAAAGACAGAATATCTTTTAATGCAGGCGCAGCAAATTCCAGTTTGCTAGCACTGGGTTTAACCAGTGAATCGGTTGGTACCAAAGAAGGTGCGCAAAAAAGTTTGACGACCGCAGACGATGCCATTGTTTCTGTGAACGCGATACGAGCTAACTTTGGTGCGCTACAGAACCGACTTAATTCGACGATCAACAACTTGGCAATCGCGGATGAGAACTTTTCAGCAGCAAACAGTCGAATACGAGACACTGATGTCGCCGCTGAGACAGCCGAGCTAACAAGAAATTCTATCTTGCAGCAAGCGGGAATTTCAGTCCTGCAGCAAGCTAACTCAATGCAGTCTGCAGCACTCAAACTACTCGGTTAATAAGGTTATCGACTACCGCTTGCACAAAGCGGTAAAATTGATGCCAACCGTATATTTGAATTTAAAGAACTTGATTTGAACTAAAAAACTTTGAATTTCGGGGGAAAAATGAAACAGCTAATTCAAGAGTGGACTTACACAAGTTTTGCGATAGCGGTAGGGATTGCTGGCCTTTTTATGACCGCCGGCCTTGTCTAAGAAAAACACGCATCTTGCGTCGTGGATACGCTCATGCTCCTCCTCAATAGAACTGCGGCGTAGGCACGGCTACGCCTCGTTCATTTCGTCGTGCGCTGAGCGCCCCACTCGCAATCTGCGTGTTTTTCAGAAATCTGGAGCATCTTGCGTCGTGGATACGCTCATGCTCCTCTACATGAATCGAGTCGTGAAAAGTTCTTCAAATACTCAGACATACGTTCGGCAGCAGCGCTCGCGTTAACGAGCGCCGCACCGAGCCGAACTCGCATTTGAAGCCCTTTTCACTCATTGATTCAGTTTTTCAAAGCTTAGATTCTAAATGAGAACTTGCTCCTCTACATAAATCGAGGATTGAAAGCTTATTTGTAGCGGGTAGCAAAACCTCTTTGGCCTTTATTCTTAATAAATTGCTCTTGTAGCAACGGCCCATAATCAAGAATGTCATGTACCATGCAGTCCACCCGCAGACGCAAAGTAGAACTGAGGAGAGTTTCTCGGGCTTCGTCAAAATCACTCTCGGTAACGCTCACTCCATAGGGCAAACTCCATCCGTAGCACTGCCGCACAGCCGTTCTCATTTGATCAATGACCGTAAGTCCTTTCTCGTGAGAGGAGACCACATATCCAAAAAGCTTTCCGGCAAATTCTTGCCAATAGTAATCCATCCAGTTTTTTACCGAACCTGCCATACTGCCGTGGTAATCAGGAGTCGCAACAACAACAGAGTGACTACTCACCAAGGCCTCGTCGTAGTCCTTAAGGACAAGGGGCCGCGATGCCTTTACTTTGAAGATCGGCAAATCGATCAAAGAAAGATCCAAGGTAACAACTTCAGTGCCTGCCTCATTCAAGGCTTTTTCAATCATTTTTAGAGTAGATTTTGTTACCGAAGGTTCAGTCGTTGATCCGGCAAGTAAGAAGACTTTTTTAGCCTCTTGCATTCATTTCTCCTCAGTGAATACTCCATGAAAGCGTTTTTCATCTAAAATATAAGTTCTGTTTTTGACACATTAAAATTGATTAATCAATGAGTGCCTCGGCGAATACCGCTGGATTTCCGTTTGTGAGGGAATTGCATCCTGGGCCCGTCGCTAAAGCGCCTTATTGTTTGCATTGTAACCAAAGCTCTAAGGCGTTGCGATCAATTGTCAGCCACCAAACAGTGAACAGAACTTTGAGGCTTGAGGTGGTTTTAGGTCGAGCGTTTCGGCCTTCCCAACCCGACGCCTTAGATTTTGGCTGACTTTCTGCGACCACGCAGCGAGCTTGCTTTCAAAGCGTTTTGACCACTCATCGACGACTTCTAATTTTGCAATCTTTTCTTTGTTGCGCTCCACGTAGTCTTTGTTGAGGAGTTTACTTGAAACCACAACTCCTCCAACAAAAAAGAAGATTCGCACGCTCAAACGAAGTATTAGCTCCGCAAAACCTGCCCCGGAGCTGTCCTGAGGAACATAAAACTGGCTCGCAAAGTCGGAAGTGCCAACAATCGAACCATTTACTGAATCTATGGCAGAATGAGTCTCTCGTGACATGGGACGCGCAAAAAATCCATTGGGATCGCGGCCCTCTCGAATAGCTCTTTGGTAGTTCTCAGATATCTCATCAAGGCGCGCTCTTAAGTAATTTCGTGGTGCATTTGAGATAACGCTAGTCGAAACCTTGATCAAGAGGGTTGATAGAGCAATGCCGCTAAAAAGGCCAAAGTCATCGCGATAAAAATTTGAGAACATTTGAGTGGCGGCGGCGAAAGGCAACCCAATAAAAAATTGCACAACCACGCAGCCTAAAACGCCAAGCCAGGTGTTCAGCTTTTGTATCTTCTTTGCGTTTTTCGAATCGATTTGCTCGATCGGGGTAAAAGGATCTTGGTGGGCTCGATAGGCCTTTTCGAAAAGCTCAGATCCCAGCTGTTTTCCAGCATACAATGTTTTTGAGACTGTCCACCTGGTACCCGTATACACCCAGCGTGAATAGCGATTAATCTTAAGCACGAGATTTTTTACAACCGCTGCATCAACAAGTAGCCCTAGAGAGAATCCGGTCATCATCATGGCAAGATCGGGGCTGTCGAGATTGGCATATACCACAATCGAATAGGCCACAATTTTTGAGCCATACCCATAGAAGATAAAAAATCTGTTTAGAAGGTTTGCTTTTCCATCTCTGATCGATGGATCGTACGGATTCAAAAAAGTATTGGCAGCCGTGTAAGGTTCGCTCTCTGACGAAGCGAGGCTGGATTTTTTATTTTGATTAAGAAGACTTTCTTGAAGGTCTAATGCGGTGCCGGGTTTGGCGCCAACCAGTAAATCAACTTGATGAACTTCCTCAACTCTAAGTTGTCGAACGGTCTCTTCGGCATAGCGCTCCAGGGAGCACGGCCCAGTAGGATCTGCACAAGAGGCCACCACCACGTACTTGGCTTCTTCCGGTGTATCTGGAGCATCTGTTTCTAGAGCATTCGAAATACTTTCTGGGTTCAAATTAAGCGAATCAAATGGCGCAAAAACTTGTAGGTCTATTCCTGCGTGAGGGAGTGGGGATGACTGACTCAACTGTAACTTTGTTGGCTCCGGCGGGGAGGTATTTGCATAGGCAGCGGGTGTGAAAACTAATTGTAGTGTAAGCAAGCCGCAAATAACAGATTTCAGCCTGACGTGGCTGTGCCTGATGGTGATTCCCCTCATCTATTCCCCCGAAAAGATTTTATTCGTTCTCTAATCTTCAAGCTCAAACCCTTTAGCGCTTAGTGGTTAGAAGGACGACCGAGCGAACGGTACGTCAGCGAACAAGTATGAGTCTACCTGAGATGTATCTCGCGTGTTGTTAAACTTCGGTTAAGGTGCTGTAATTACTATGTTTTGTAAAAATTACAGACTTTTCAAACAGCAAGTGTTTGAGATTTTTTTTAAAAGCTAGAGTTTCTTCCAAGCTTCAGTTCACAAATGAGGCTATAGCCAGAATCTCGGCTTCGGCGCCGGGTGGTTCGTATGGTTCTCCCGGCCCTTTAAAGAGGGCCGAGTTCTTCGACAGTTGTGCGAAAGGCCTTATAGGAAGAGACAGTGCTCCGGAAGACACTAAAATGGGCGACAAACCTGAATAGAAATTGAACAGTCTGGAAATCGTTACCAAGGCCAGTCGAAAACTCTGTGCGCTTATTGAGTAATGCTAAAATTGCCTGTGTGGGTGATTTACGGGTACTGTCTCAAAGTTTTTTGAAAACTAAGGTTCCACAGTCACTGATTTACGCCTCTTTAGTAGGGAACCACTTTAGCAAGGAACCACTTTAACAAGGAACCACTTTAACAAGGAACCACTTTAACAAGGAGCCACTTAGTAAATGAAAAGAAGTCAGCGTATTTGCAGTATACTCACTTTTTCACTGGCGGTCTCTCTTGCCGTTACGTCAAAAGCAAACTCTGATGGTGTGTGTGAGAATCTGCTACTGGTTGGAGCGAGATTTCTAGCCGAGCGGCAATTAGAGTTAGTTCCTGTTTTTGCGTCTAGCACAAGTAACGAGGCTGCACCGGAAGATACGCAGACCCCGGCTACTCAAAGAATGGCTGATTGGCTTACTCAATTAGAACAGGCCATTAAAGACCAAGCCATTGATCCTCAGGCTCTTGAAAAGCTCAAGGAGCATTTTCGTCAAAAGTATATTGTGAAATATGAAGACATCCCCGAGAGCTATTTTCATATGCAAGTGAAGATGGCTCGTGAGCAAGGCTATGGCACGAACAATCTTACAGATGCGCAGCGAAGGCAGATGGCAGGCGTGCTTATTGAGGATCAAAAGGCGTCGCTCAACCAATGGCTTGACTACCTATTGTCCTCAGAGACCTCCGAAATTTACCCCGTATGGATGAAGTACTGGACACTGGTGGAAATTGGAAAATTAGGTAAATTCAACCCTGAGCAAGGCACGTTTTCTGGAAGACCGCTTGGTACCGTGGCTCCTTTTGCAGAGCTCAACAGGGCAGCTTACGCGATGGTGGTTGATGTCATCGTGAAAGATCTTAATAAAAAGACTCTAGCTGAGGCGATCCATCCAAAGTTTGCAGACCTCATCCGCAAAAAGAATTTTTCAAACATGTATGCTCGAGCGCTTCAACTCAAAACTCGAGAAGTTGCAGACCTATCTTCAGTTGAAGGCCGCTGGATCAAGTACAATAAAGGATCTGATCACAGGCCGTTAGTATTATCGCTGCAAGGTAAAGCCACCAACTGGTGCACCGCCGGTGAAAAAACAGCCGAAGTGCAACTGAAAGCAGGCGATTTTTATGTGTATTACACAAAAGACAATTTAGGTGGCTTCACCCAACCTCGCATCGCCATTCGCATGAATGGTGCTGACATTGCTGAAGTCAGAGGTATTGGCAAAGATCAGAACTTAGACAGCCAAATTGCTCGTACCGACACCTTTGATAGAAAGTTGGTCGAGTTTGGTCCTGCTGGCAAGAGGTATCTGAAACGATCGCGTGATATGAAGTTACTCGCCACCCTCGAGGAAAAGCAAAATAGCGATGAAGAATTTACTGTTGATGAACTCAAATTCCTCTATGAAAAGGACTCGGCAATAGAGGGATTTGGAAATGAGAAACATCCTAGCATTGCGGAAATCAAGTCGAAGCGGGATTTTAGAGAGGATATCGCAAAAATACATAACGTAGATATTAGCCTTGTTACCAATAAAAAAGAGGATATCTTAAGCGGCAAAGCCCATTACTTTTACGGAGATTATGTACACGAACGTGGTGATGATCTGTCGCGAGCTCATTTAGTAGCCATTTATGGCAGAGCCGATTTTCAAAGTCTGACCAATGCTGATGGCCTTAGTGCTCTGACTCACATTGGTGGGGATGCTCGCTTTGGTGGCCTCACCGACGCAAATGGCCTCAGCGCTCTGATTTACATATTAGGGATGGCTCTCTTCGAGAGCCTGACCAATGCTGATGGCCTCAGCGCTCTGACTCACATTGGTGGGGATGCCATATTTAGGAGCCTCACCAGTGCTGATGGCCTCAGCGCTCTGACTTACATCGGTGGGAAAGCTTTCTTTATTGACCTCACCAGTGCTGATGGCCTCAGCGCTCTGACTCACATTGGTAGAGATGCCTTATTTTTAAGCCTCACCAGCGCCGATGGCCTCAGCGCTTTGACTCGGATTGGTAGAAGCGTTCTGACTCACGTTGGTGGGGCCGCTGGCTTTTCACCACTGGCCAACAACGCAAAAGGTCTCAGCGCTCTGACTCACGTTGGTGAGAATGCTTACTTTGACAGCCTCACCAGCGCCGATGGCCTCAGCGCTCTGACTCACATTGGTGGGCATGCTCACTTCCCCAGATTGTTGAAAAGAGTTTGGCGAAAAGAAGGGCTTCACGGCCGTTTTGTTAGCAGCTATCCATAAACAGCATTTCGGCGGTACATTTGCCTTTGTTTAGGGCCCCCAATAGATCTTGGGGCATACGGAAAGCCAATAGCCTCTAATGTGTTTTCATCAAGATACCTGCAAACACCTTTGAAGTGCTTACCCCACTCTACAATTTTGGTGTAAGGCCTCCTATCCCAGAAACTTTTGGTAGGAATGTTTTTGAGCAAGTTTTCTGAAGAGTTGGGTTTGGAGTTTCCTGAAGAGCTTACTGAGGATGCAGCCCCTCGTTGCTTATTCATCATGAGCCGTGCAATCAACCCACTGACTGATCGAATAAAATGAATGTAGCTATTTCTTGAGGCTGCCAGAATCACTAAGTGAAGATGATTGCCTCCGTTGGCGAAGCGATAGACTTTAACTCCAAATCTTTCACCTTGCCTTTTGATGATGCCGTAAATCTCTGCGTCTTTTTTGAGAAAAGACCTCGCGCCTTTAGCCCAACTTGAACGCATCACAAGGTGCATGGATTTCTTGAAGTTGATCGGTCTTTTGGCTTTTGGATGGTTCGTAAGAAGTGCGCCACCAAACTCTTTGAGAGCCTTTTCTTCTAAGATCGCAAATCCTAACTGTTTTGCTTTTACTTTTGTCTTGTTCAAGCCTTGATCCTTTTATCTCTACTTTCTCACTTTTAGGCCTTCAATCATTTGAAGTCCAGTATTTAATCAATTATGGTAGCGATGTCAAATTATTCCATCGATTTTGGATCGAGTAGTGGTAGGTTTTGGGTAAAGATTAATCTTCTTGAAGCTTAAACTTTGTTGAGGCGAGAGACGGCGCACGTCAGTGGTAGATCTGTTAAATCATTGATTTAACACGATGACTTCAACTCGCCCAAGTGACGTTGCCTGCTTATCCTGCTTATGCTGCTTATCCTGCTTATGCTGCTTATCCTGCTTATGCTGCTTATCCTGCTTATGCTGCTTATCCTGCTTATGCTGCTTATGCTGCTTATGCTGCTTATGCTGCTTATGCTGCTTATCCTGCTTATGCTGCTTATGCTGCTTATGCTGCTTATGCTGCTTATGCTGCTTCGGAGATTATCTTGCTTATCCTGCTTATCTTGCTTCGGAGACTTCTTTGTTTGAACTAGCTGTGGCCGAAAATACTGGAATCAGTTTGTCGGTGGGTAAGCTCGAAGAATCTTTTCTACATGTCTAGAGCCTCCGCTAGGGGATGCCCGCATTCTTCCAAGCTCACTTACGGATATAATTGTAAAAAGCCACTAAACCAAAACCCGAAGCGAGTCCGAATTGTATCAAAGAGACCCAGGGTACACCGAAGGGTCCGGCTGCTGTGGGACTACTGAAGGTCATTGAGCCGCCAACTATGAGGGCTCCAATAATGAGCGAAAGAAAAAGTAGATTTGAACCTGTTTCTATTGTTCTTTTTAAATCTCCAAATCCTTCTATGCGAATTTTGTGAGCGTAGCTAGGATTGTTCCATCGCCTCAAAGCCTGCTTGAGCTGCCGAGGTAGTTGAGCAGCGAGGCTCGCCGAATCCTTCGCGATTTGAACAAAGTCTTTTGTGATTCTTTCGGGGTCATAGCGAGTCTTTGCAATATCTTGCGCAAACTCTAACGAGCTTTGAAGCAGATCAAAATCGTCTATAATCAAACGACCCATTCCTTCTACTGTCACCATCGACTTCAAAAACAACATAAGATCCGAAGGAACCTGCACTCCATTGGCCGCCGCTACAGAAGTGGAATCCATCAGAAGCCGCCCAAGATTTACTTGTTTAAAACTCAATCCAAAATAAGGGCCGATAAGATCCCGCAGCTGTTTGGCGAATTTATCAGGATCTATATTTTCAGAGTACGGAGCTATGTCTACCAACGTGTTTGCAAAAAGCTCGTAATCCTCATACGCAAGGCCCATTAACATATCAGCTATAGAGTCTCGAGTGCGCTCTGTGAGCCTGCCGACAACTCCAAAGTCAATCAAGCCGATGCGACCATCTGGCAAAAGAAATAGATTTCCGGCATGAAGATCACCATGAAAAAATCGATCTTCAAAGACCATCTGAAAGAATGCACGAAGCCCCGTTTTGACGACGTTTTCCGGCTGAAAACCCGCCGGCTCTTGACCTTCTAAATGCGATAGCGGGATACCCTCGATTTTTTCCATCACCAGAACTTCTGCGCTTGAGAACTCCGAAAACACGTGAGGAATCTTTATGTTTGGTCGGTGAGCAAAATTTTGCCGAAACCGCCGAATATTGTTCGCCTCAATAATAAAGTTCGTTTCAAGTTGAAGCGTGCTAAAAAACTCATCGACGATGGTCTCTGGATTAAACACTCTTATTTCAGGAATGTAGCGATTAAGCAGACCGGCGATAGTATAAAGTGCATTAAGATCGTTCTCGATGATCTGAGTTATTCCGGGCCGCTGAACCTTAATCACAACTTTGTGCCCACCAATCAAAGTTGCTTCGTGAACTTGAGCAATGCTTGCCGATGCTAGCGGGGTTTCATTAATTTCTTGAAAAACCTTTGTGTAATTGCCGTAGGCTTTGTTAAGTACACGCTCAACAGCTCGGAACTCTATGGGCTGCACTTGGTCATGAAATCTTTTGAATTCTTCAACAACCTCTTTCGGCACCAAGTCGGGGCGCGTAGCTAGTAGCTGTCCTAGTTTAACAAAGGTGGGGCCGAGTTGTTCAAAGGCTAACCTAAGTCTCTCAGCAACTGAAAGATGCTCAAGCTTTTGGTCTGATTTTTTAAAAAGGAATCGTCCTAGCTCAACTCGCTCAATGATATTCTGAAAGCCGTGGCTAGCGAACACGGCGACGATTTTTCGGAGTCTTGCGGCTCCCCTTATCGTCTGACCTAGTTGTTTTCCCACGGTGTATATTGCCACTTTTCGCCTTCTTTGGTTGATCTAACTTCCGGAGTATTTCAGCTCGGCGTTCGGCCTCGGTAAGAGGCTTATCATTAGGTTTCGAATCTTTAAGCTTTTCTCGATAGCGCTTTCCCTGGTTTCGGGCGCTCTGGCTGCGATCATTCTGGTCGCCATCACGATCACTTTGGCTTCGATCGCTCTGATTGCGATCACCCTGGTTTCGGTTTCCTGAGCTCCGCGCCTTCTTATCGCGATCACTCTTTGTTGATCGATGCTTCTTAGCATGGTTTGCAGTATCGCGTTTATCTTTATGACTAACGCTTTGCCTTGCCCCACCACCAAAAGAGGAGTCAGCCAAAACAAAATCAACCTGTCCTGTGTCGACATCCGCTTTTGACACAATAATCTTGAGCGGATCCCCGAGGGAGTAAGTCTTTCGGGATCGTTTTCCAACCAAGGAAAGAGTTTGCTCATCAAATTCAAAACTTTCACTTCCTAAATCTTCGGCTCGCACAAGCCCATCAATATCAACGCTTCTTAATAAAACAAATACCCCAAACTTAGTAACCGAGCTGATGAATCCTTCATACTCTTCGCCGAGGTGCATGCTCATGTAGCGTGCCTTCTTTATAGACTTAAAAAGTCGTTCGGCCTTCACAGATCTCTGCTCGGATGCACTCAACAAAGGTCCGGCACTTTCGAGATACTCAGACACCTTGTCCCAGTTTTGATCGGAATCCTTAAGGGCCTGCTTTAAAAGGCGGTGAACAATCAGGTCTGGATATCTTCTGATAGGTGAAGTGAAGTGCAAATAGTCAGAAAAACCTAGGCCAAAGTGCCCTCTGTTATCTGAAGAATACTGAGCTTGCTTCATGCTTCTTAAGGTTAAAATGCTCAAAATTTCGTGCTGAGGAGTGGCCTCAAATTGCTGTAACGCTTGAGTAAGTTTTTTCTGCAGGCTGCCTCCTGCGACTTTCTTCTTAGCACCAAAGGTGTCCAAAAAACTGTTAAGCATTTCAAGGCTATCAGCCGCCGGTTCATCATGAATTCGGTAAAGTGAAGGCACTTCTTTCTTTGAAAAATATTCCGCTACGGCGACATTAGCGGCAAGCATCATTTCTTCGATCAATCTATGAGCGAAAAGCCTTTCAGATCGAATCATATCGATTGGTGTGCCTGAGTCATCAAGTAGTATTTCTGTCTCAGGGATATCTAAATCGAGTGAGCCACTTGCCATTCTTTTGGCAAGAAGTAGCTTTGCTAAGTCGTTGGCACGAAGAACACAATTTATGACTTCAGGGTTCAATTGATCTCGCAGATTTTTCTCAAGCTCGTTTGCGGATGTTTGCGCACCGGTGCGATCGCTTGATGCCACTCGGTCGCTCGCTCCGTTGGGGCTTCGCGTTTGTAGTGCGCCAACGTCAAACTCTCCGTCTACTATTTCTTGCGCAATTCCGTAAGTTAGTCTCGCCTTAGACTCGATAACACATTCGTAAAAGGTTTCGCTTGTTCGCTCGCCCCTGAAATCAAAAAGCATATCAGCAGCAAACGCCAGGCGAGGTACGTTTGGTTTTAAAGAGCAGAGTTCGTTGCTCAACACTTCAGGTAACATGGGGGCAACAAATCTAGGGAAGTAAGTGGAGGTACCTCTTTTGTAGGCGTCTTTGTCTATTGCAGAACCGTCTTTTACATAGTGAGAGACGTCGGCAATAGCAACAATGAGCCGGAAGCCCTTTGCTGTTTGCTCAACATAAATGGCGTCGTCAAAATCTTTTGCTGTCGCGCCGTCTATCGTAATAAGACAAGTCTTTCGAAGATCTTTTCGATTTGGCACTTCACTGAGATCTGGGTCGCGTTTGAGATGTCGAGATTCTGCGATAGCACCTTCTGAAAACTCATTGGGGATGCCATGCTGAAACAAACACCGTTTTGCATCAAGTAAAGGGTCTTGAGCTGATCCTAGCACCTCAATAACATTTCCAGTTAACCGTTCCGTGTCGCTCGGGTACGTCGTAATTCGCACTCGAACTAGTTCGCTGTCTTTGGCATTTTTCGTATTGTCAGCTGAGATGTAAAGACTCTGCCCCCAGGTAGACTCATTATCGTAAATTCTTCCAGAGCCGTCGGGGCGAGAGTGAAACTGCCCAAGCACCTCGGTAATGCTTCTGCTCAAGATCTCGACGATTTCACCGTTATAGCGCCCGTCGCCCTGCTTAAAGGCTCGAATCTTTACTTGGTCTGTCGTCATTACATGGCCCATGGAGTGGCGTGGAATGTAAACGTCTGGATGCTCTCGGTCATCAGGAACAAAAAAGCCAAAGCCATCTTGATGGCGTTTAATTATTCCTTCAAGTAGTTGAGGCTGTTTTGTGTGAACTTTTGGTTTGTTGTTTTTGATAGATTTTGACTTACTCAATTTTGGCTTTCACTTTGGTTCTAGACCAGTAAAAACAATTCCTAGTCTGCAGGGGTTGTCACTTCCAAAGCCAACAAACTGCAGCCGACGAATTGGTCATTCAGCGTGTTCTGTACATTTAAAAGTACCGCATTTGGCAGCGGTTTTTCTTTTGGCTGAATATTCCTCAAGGTTAACTTTCTTGTTGCCCAAGTCAAGAGGCTGCAAGCAAGGGCCGCATTAACTGCCGATTACGTACAAAATAAGCGCTCCTAAAGACAAAAAAGCCAACATCGCCATGATTTGGTTGGTTTGTATTTTTGAAACGTAATCTGAAATCAGCGGATCTTTAGACGAGGTCCCTGAGCCGTCGAGCCATTTCAAAAGAATATTAACGCTGGCTAGCTTCGTGAGTTGATCTTGATGCAAGGCTGTGTCTTTAGAGGCAGCGGGAAGGTGCTGCCGTGAAGCTGCTAAAAGAGCTTTGTGTAGTTTTGCTTGCCTAAAGACAATGGCAGCTAATCCAAGTGTGCAAACAAAAATGCCCGCGTTTTCAATTGTGAGAAACATCGCTATTTATAATAAGACAATTGTCTGGTGGCGTCTATTCAACTTTGACTACCCGCAGGCATCACTTCTCGAGGAGGCGGTGGTTCGCATTTTTGAGCCATTTCTTTCGTTGCTCCCGGAGGCTGTGAGAAATCCCCTCTAAGCATGCATTTTGTAATGTATTTGACATGACCCTGAGTTTCAACGAAGCCAGACTTTTCCCAAGCACCAGTAAACTGCCACGGAAACCTACCAACCTTCGATACGAACCTTCCTTCGCCCGCGTTATAACTGGCAACTATGATCTTCCAAAAATCACTTTCGTAAGTAAGTTTGAAATGGAGCCTGCGAGCTAGCTCAGTACTTTCCAATACACGTCGCCCAGATTCAATAACCGTCATGCGTTCACGAAACTGCTTGTCTAATCTTACCATCAAATATCTAAAATATATTGCGCTATAGGCTACGGCCTTCTCAGGATCCATCATCATTTCTTTCGTCAAACGGTTTGGAGTTGCATACTTTTGGGCTGCAATTTTTTTAAGCTTGGCAACTCGGTGGCGTTCTTTCAAATCTTCAGACTGCTCGACATTTTCAATTTGACTTTTGCATTCTGCCAAAGCCAGTTGAACGGCGTCTTCCTTGGCATCACCAAATCGAGAGGTTAGATCTGAAAAATAATACGGATTACTGGTACTCAGGTTTTCGCAAATGTAGGTTTCTCGCTTTGCACTAAAGTAGTCTTCTAAACCTTGTTGAAAAAAAGTGCTGTACCCCGTGGTTTCATACTGTCTAATTTCATCTTCAATAACTGAGAGTTCCTGCCATAGAAGGCTGACCGATGGGTCGGTGGCCACCCATTCGTCCTTTATAATCGACCCAATAGATCGGGTCCACTGGATCTTGGCATAAAGCGTATTAGTTTTTTGAGGGTCTTTGGACTTAGACAGCTGATCTTCAAGATCAGAAATTCTTTCCTCTAAAAGGGTACCTATATCAGAATCTGTATCAGTCCCTCCAATAGCAAAGTCCTTAAGAAGCTCTGACAGCTCTTTGGTAAACTCCTGGTTCTTCACATTTTCCATCGAAGGTGGTAAAGTAGTTCCGCTAGTTTGTTGAATGAGGGGTGCGAAAAATTTATCGAAAAAGCTTAAACTCTTATTGTCAATTCGCTCATCTAGCTGATCCGCTAGTTTTTGGGCGTTGGTTTGCCAGTTTTTATAAGATTCAACTCTGCTGAGAACACGATCGTTGATGAGTTTTAGTATTAACTCTTGGCGATTTGCTAGTGAGCTGAGCTTTCGCTTTCGCTGCTCCTTGGTTTCGCCGCGATCAAGGTGATAAGTATTGTATATGAATTTGTTAATTTCAGGCACAGTATCTGGCATGAACTGAGCGATGCCAAATGCCCCCGCGCGACTAAATTCTTTGCCATATACATATTTTGGTTCGAAGCCACCCGACTCTCTTGTTAGCAGACAAGAGAACGCAGTGAATGGAACTTTAAAATACTCCGATGCCAGTAAGATGTCCCGCTTATAGGTTCTTCTATACTCCTCTAAACGCTGCCTAGCTACATTGCCATCTGCGCCTTGCGGTAAATAGCAGCTCATCCAGTGCTCAAGTTCTTGAGGTGATTTAAGAGATTGCGCAATAGATGCTATCTTTTCTCCTCTTCCTCGAATTTCGTAGACTCCGGATTTTGAGTTTATACTGAGCCCGATTTGTGAAGCAAGAAATGGTGAAAAAACCACGAGATCTTTGGCCCAACTAGTGGAGCCCATGTAGGCGTTTGCGTTAATTGTTATGCTTACCAAGAGTGAAGACAATCCAAATGCAAAAAATTTGTTCATCTTCGCCTCCTTTTATCCTCGTAAACGTCCAAGTGATTCATTCATTTTAAGCACCTGCTCATCAATTTGAACAAGACGCTGTTTATCTTGATTAACAAGCTCCTCAGGAGCATTTGCCAAATACTTTTCGTTATCTAGTTTGCCGCGAATGACAGACTGTTCTTTTTGAATTTTTTCGATCTGCTTTTCGACGCGCTTAATCTCTTCATTAAAATCAACAAGGCCTTCTAGTGGTACTGCTACCTGCAATGTCTCTTCTTGAACTGAAAGAGTTGCTACAGCGCACTTTGCAAGATTTGCTGAAGGTTGCACAGCAAGGTCGCCAACTCGTGCTAACCTTTTAATTAGATCGGAGTGATTACCTAAAAGCTTCTGAACCTTACCAGTTTGAGGAACAAGCACAACATTCAGCTCTATTGCGGGGCTAATGCGATTCTCTCCGCGGATATTCCTCACGGCTGTGATGACATCCTTGACGACAGCGATTTCCTCACTCACATCGGTAGCAGCAAGGTCAAAAAGATCTTTCTCGCTCGCAATGCCCGGGTAAGTCTTATTTGCAAGAATGCCACTCGTAAAGGGCAGTCGCTGATAGATTTCTTCTGTAACAAAAGGAGCAAACGGGTGCAATAAACGCAAGGCACGCTCTAGCACCTGGCAAAAAATCCAAAGTGCTGAGCCCTTTTCCGTCACTATGTTACCGTATATTGCAGCTTTACTCATCTCAACGTACCAGTCGCAGAAATCATGCCATATAAAATCATAAATTGTATTTGCCGCGTCGGATAAACGAAATTCATTCAAATTTCTATCAACGGATTCACATGTGACCTTTAGTCTCTGCAAAATCCACTGATCCACATTTGAAAGCATTCCTCTTGTGGGAGTTGATAATTCGAGGTCTTTGTTTTCCTCGAGAGCCGACAGCAAAAAGCGCGCCGCATTCCACACTTTCGTGATGAAGTTTCGGTGGCCTTCTAGGCGTTGTTCAGAAAATTTCAGGTCTCTACCTGCCATGAGTGAAGCAATTAAAGTGAACCTCAGTGCATCGGCTCCGTACTTTTCTATCATCTCAAGTGGGTCGACCGTGTTGCCAATCGATTTAGACATCTTCTTGCCTTGGGAATCCCGAATGAGGCCATGTATGTACACAGTTCTAAATGGCACATCCTCAATAAAGTAGAGCCCCTGCATAATCATTCGTGCGACCCAAAAAAATATAATGTCGTGTCCAGTAACAAGCACAGATGTTGGGTAAAAAGTCTTGAACGATTCCGTTTTTTCTGGCCACCCAAGGGTACCAAACGGCCAAAGACCCGAGCTAAACCAAGTGTCTAAGACATCTTCATCTTGTTTAATGTTCGAATCGCCGCATTTTTCACACTGCGTGGGATCTTTCTCTGAAATGGTAACATGCTGGCAGCCTTGGCAGTACCAAGCGGGAATGCGGTGGCCCCACCATAGCTGCCGCGAGATGCACCAGTCCTGAATGTTGTTCATCCAATGAAGATAAGTTTTTGTCCAAAGGTCAGGAACAAAGCGAACTGTTCCGCTCTCGACAACTCTCTTTGCGCCAGTTGCGAGGGCGTCAATCCTGACAAACCACTGTTTAGACAAGAAAGGCTCGACTCGCACGCCCGATCTTTCAGAAACCGGAACTGACACTTGGTGGGTTTCTTCTTTAACAAGAAGACCCTGCGAGGTTAAGTCTTCGACGATTTTCTTTCTGGCAGCATCGATCTTTAGACCCTTGTAGGGGCCAGCATTTTCATTAAGAGTGCCTTCGATGTTAAGAATATTTATCATCGGTAAGTCGTGTCGCTTGCCCACTTCGTAGTCGGTGAAGTCGTGCGCAGGAGTTATTTTTACAGCTCCAGAGCCAAAGCTCTTGTCGACAAAGCTGTCCTGTAAGATGGGAATTTTCTTATTAAGTAGCGGCAAAATGACGTTTTTGCCTGCAAATTTCTGATAGCGCTCATCATCTGGGTGGACACAAACTGCCGTATCGCCCAATAGCGTCTCTGGCCGTGTTGTAGCGATCGTCAAAAACTCTTTACTTCCCTCGATGGGGTACTTGATATGCCAAAGCGAACCCTTTTCTTGACGATGTTCGACTTCTAAATCCGACACGGCTGTTTCTAACTGAACATCCCAGTTTACAAGTCGCTCACCTCGATAGATGAGTTGTTTTTTATAAAGATCTACAAAAACTTTACGAACCGCCGCAGAAAACCCCTCGTCAAGCGTGAACCTTTCGCGGCTCCAGTCAAAAGATCCCCCAAGTCTCCTCATTTGGCTGCGAATTCTGTCGGCGTAGGTTTCCTTCCACTTCCAAATTTCTGTTTCAAATTCGACACGCCCTAGCGCCTTTCGAGTCTTGCCTTCTTTTTTCAGATTCTTTTCAACAACGCTCTGAGTGGCGATGCCCGCATGGTCGGTGCCAGGCAAATAAAGCGTGTTAAATCCGCTCATTCGCTTCCAGCGAATCAGTACATCTTGAATTGACTGATCAAGTGCGTGGCCCAAATGCAGTGAGCCAGTTACGTTAGGCGGCGGCAAAACGATGCAGTAGGGTGGCTTGGTTGACTTATCCTCAGATGTAAACGACTTGCTATCGATCCAAAATTTATAAATGCGTTCTTCAAAATCTTTAGGATCAAAGCGTGTCGGAAATTCACTGTTAGCCATCGCAGCTCCCCCTTTTGAAAGGATAGAAAAATGCTAAAGAAGCCCAGTATAGTGGTGTCCTGAATCGGAATCCAGCATTTGGGCATGTTTTAAATGTGTACTGGTTCATTTTCGGCGTCACAACTATCGACGACTCAAGCTCTTCTTTTTGGTTGCCGAAATTTACTTCGATCCCTTAGAAAATTCATGCTCCACAGAGTCATTCGCACCTCTGACCCAAGATGTCGAAAAGGTAAATGGCTGGGCTTTGTTGATACCTTCGGCGGATTGCATTTGATGAATGGCGCGAATCATGGCAGCCAACTGAGTGCCCTTCGGTGCACTTGTCTTGTCAGGCGCATCCGACATAGCGACGGCTCCCACCAGCCCGAGTACAAGAGATAACCAATAAAGAGCAGAAAAGATTTTGCTTCTTAGTTTCTTCATTCGTGCCTCCTCTCAGGCTCAACTCTCTAATTTGTACTTTTGCAATCTAAAAGCCAGATATTGGCGCGTTGTCTAAGAGTTAGACATAGCTTGCCTAGATAATTTACTTTTGATGGGCCGTTAACTGTCACTCGGGGGAGTTCAAAGTCGATTCACAGTAACTTCATAAGGCATAAATATTGAACACAGGTAATGTGTGGAGGACCGTTTGAGGAAAGCAAATTCAAATTATATAAGCTTAGTGGTAGTTTTGGCGTTACTCGCCGCGTGCGCGCCTCAAAGAGATCCTAACTACAAGGCTCCCGAAGATTTTCAGGGTTTAGTCGACCAAGGCGTGAGCCCAAAACTGTCAGACTCTGGGCTAAACTACATCGATAACCCCGAGATTAGCCGAGTTTTGCAAGATCACTTTTCTACCGAGACGTCATCTTCTGAAGACTCCACAAGGATGCGAAATGAGGACCTTTATTTTGCCCAGAGGATTTCGGGCATCAATCTTTCAGACTCTGTTGTTTTAGAAGGAGAGATTCTAGCCGGACAACCAGTGGCCATGAAAGTGGCCTTCGAACCAATGAGTGAAGACTCCGATAGTGAAATCATATTGGAGGGTGTATGGCGCACGTCCGCAAAGGCCCAAGAATTTACGGCGGAATTAAAATCCTCGAACGGTTATACGGCGGAGGTCACTGCCAAAACCAATACAAACAATGCCTCAAAACTTATCGTCGGAAAACTCAGGGAGCCTGTTAAGAGCAGAGCTAAAGACTCTTCCAAAAATGATTTACCACCAACTGTTTCGTTTGGTCATAGGATAGAATCGAAAGAGTTGGTGCGTAGAACTGCCAATGATGATGGCGGTAAAGAAAGTGTTTGGCCGGTGACTGAAGTGACGGCTCAAGTTTATGGTGGTGTCGCAAAAAGCGATTTGTATGAAGATAAATTTGCAGGAGGCAATTCCGAAAATAATTCTCAAGAGAGCCGCTCAGGTAACCAAGTTGTCCAATCACCTAGTAGGGGTGGTGAGTCATCCCTAAAACCTCGTTTTTCAAGGCCGATTGCAACAATTCCCTTAGTTGCAGCAAAAGAAACGGGAACTCTCGTAGAAGTCAACACTGATAGGTTTGGGCAGGTTTACGTAGCTCCTTACAGTCAAGAGGAACTAGTTCCAACTTCTAACGATGAGAATGAAGAGTCTCCTGATTCAAGACTTGGCAATGTGACGTTCTTGGTTGGATCGGGCGTGGGTTCGGGCGACGACGATGATTCAGACATAGATTCTGATAGCAGTGCAGGTTTGAACGAAAATGACGATCAAAGCCAAGCGACTAATCCTTCTGCGTCTTCAGAGGAGTCGAGAAGCTCTCAGCAGAGTCTTGAAAATATTTTTGGAACATTTGAAATCATCGGTAAAAAGAAACCCGAGAATGCTAAACAGAATGGAAGCGCCACAAAGGAGCCTTCAACCCAAACTGGCAGTGAGAGGCAAGGCCGTCCTTCAAAAGGTTCGCATACTCAAACGGGCGTCCCGCCGAAAGATGGAACGCCAGCCAACTCTCAGCCTTTGAAGTCAGACGGAACTCCGTCTAATTCAAAGTCAGACGGTGCTCCAAATAAACAGAGTGCTTCTTCACCATCGGGAGTATCACAACCAACCAGTGCGGCTGTCCAACCTCCGAGGGCTTCTAGCGTGGCTAGTCCACCGACGACTAAATCACCGACCACGGCAGCTTCACCAGCTACGTCACCAAGTGCCGTTGCTCAACCTCCTAAAACTTCTAACAGTGCGGCTTCGCCGGCAAGTTCTTCCGGTTCACAAACAACCGCCGCCACTGCGGGGTCTGATCAGAGACGCAGTGCCACCAATGGTACGAGTAGAAGGCAGGCACCAGCGATTTACGTAGTTCGAGATCGAACCTCTAAAGATAAAAATTCGTGTCCGCTTAGGATGATGGGTGATTTAAAAGATCCAGTGATCAAAGAGCTTTGGGAAGATTGCGCCGACCCGAGAGTGAGAAAGCGAGCTCTCGATTTGGTTGCAAATGATTCGCACGCTAAGAGTATACTTTCGCATCTCAGTGACGGTTCTGAGCCGTCTATTTCAGGGTTTGCCATCGATTTCTCGTCTTTTAAAAATCCTAAATCAAGGAGTCTTTACCAGGTGCATTCGGCATTGAACCGAGTATATCGATCTGAAATGAAGGGCTCCGCCTGCCACCCAGGGTTGATCTCCGTAGTGGCGCGAGAGTCAGCTTTTCAAAACTGTGCTTTAGCACTAGATAAAGCTGGGCGAACAACTGATACAGGCCTCTGGCAGTTTGTCGACACCACAGCTAAAGGCTTCACGAACTATCTCGGAAAAATTACTTTAGGTAGCAATAAGTATGTAAAAAGGCCTCTTGTAACTAGCCCCTACTACTGCCCGACGTTACAAGACGGCAGAACAAATCCTTTGTTGTCAACACGAGCTGCCTGCGCACTTTACGAAAGTAATCGAGGTATGCCAGAGCTCAAGATTATGCGTCTGGGATCCCACGATTTGTTTAAGTATCTTCAAATGTATTTTGCTTTGGGTGGTGGAACATTTAGAAGTGCAGTGAATGGATCTGATACTTTACGTACAGAGTACGAACGTCTGCCAGAGTCCGAGAGACGTGGTAACCAAAGAGCAACTATTCTTATTTCTAAGTACTACGGCAATCGGTTTTATGATCTTTTTGAAGACCGATTGCTACCACAAAAAATCGGTCGCCTCGATGTCTACAGAAGAAGAGACTATGTGTTGATGGTAAATATTGGGTTCTGGGCCATGCTTGATCCGGCGGGCTTTGAGGTAATGGTGGCAAATCACCTGCGCGAAAAAATAAATGCTGCACGAACTCCCGCAGAAAAGAAAAAGCTCGAGGCAACTCAGGCATGGTTCTCGAAGATTGCCGACAAACTTCCGCATATGGATCAATACGGAAACTTCATAGCAACAGACGGCCCAAGCTAGCCTCAGCTGAGTAATCGCACCTAGTGATTCTACGCGACGGGAATCGCTGCACCCACATGAACAAACGAGGCTTTCGCTGCTCTGAAAAAAGATGGTTAGATTTTCATCAACGAAACGCTTGAATGCCGGTGATGTAGTTACCCAGAATCAAACGATGGATGTCTTCTGTACCTTCGTAAGTGTTGACGCTCTCAAGGTTAGCCATATGGCGACCACACTGATATTCGTCGGTAATGCCGGAAGCGCCAAGAATATCTCGGGCGATTCGCGCAATTTCTAGCGCCTTTGAAACGTTGTTCATTTTTGCCATAGATACGTGCTCTGGCTTGACTTTATTTTCGTCTTTCAAACGACCTAAATGAAGAGCAAGCAGCTGACCCTTCGTGATCTCGGTGAACATGTAAACCAGCTTCGCTTGTACCAACTGAAAAGACGCTATTGGTTTATCAAACTGTATTCTTGTTTTTGCGTAGTTAAGCGCTTCTTCGTAACAAGCCATGGCTGAGCCAAGAGCGCCCCACGATATTCCATACCGAGCATTGTTAAGGCAAGCGAAAGGCCCACGCAATCCCTCGACATTGAGCTGCTGAGACACTGGCACCTTGCAATCTTCAAAAATCAATTCAGAAGTGACGCTAGCTCGAAGACTAAACTTGTTGTGAACATCGTTTGTTCTAAAGCCGGCGGAATCGCGATCAACAATCAAACCTATGATCTTGCCGTCATCGTTTTTTGCCCAAACAATGGCAAGGTCACAAATTCCGCCGTTTGTGATCCACATTTTAGAACCATTGAGAATATAATGATCGCCGTTTTTTTTCGCTCGCGTGATCAATCCACCAGGATTTGACCCGAAATCTGGCTCTGTGAGTCCAAAGCTGCCAATGAGTTCGCCCTTCGCCATTTTTGGTAAATACTTTTTCTTGTGCTCCTCTGTTCCGAACGCGTAGATAGGGAACATACAAAGCGCCCCTTGCACACTGACAAAGCTACGAAGGCCGCTGTCACCTCTTTCGAGCTCCTGCATGATAAGACCATAGCTTGTGTAATTTAGGCCTGCGCATTCATAGCCTTGAATTGTTGCGCCGAGCGTGCCGAGTTCCGCAAGTTGAGGGATCAACTCTTTGGGGAACCTGCCTTCTCTATGATTCTTTTCGATAATCGGAATGATCTCGCGGCTAACAAAATTCCTTACAGTATCGCGAACCATGCGTTCGTCTTCGCTCAGGTGGCTGTTGATATCAAAAAAGTCGGTTCCTTCAAAGGGTTTCATGGCTCCCCCACGTTGTTAAAAAGTTTTAACCGGATGACCTCGACAAAGGGTCAAATCAGTAGCCAACGAGGCCACGGACGGCCGGACATGTTCACGGATGAACACTTTCTTATAGCCCGCGGGGATGAGGGCTGGCAAGCCGCCGCTCAGGGGGTGAGCGGCGAGCGAAAGAGAGAAGTTAAGGAATTTCAAACAACTGTTTTAAACCTTTTTGCCAAGGTAGGATCTCAATGCCACCCTGCAGCTCTCTCGTTTCGGTGCCTAAGTAAAGAACCCAAGAGTTTAGTTTTTTGCCGAAGTAATTTTGAAAAGACTTGAGCCCCTTTAAGTCGTGCACTCCAACGTTCCGAGAGGCCTTGACTTCGATTGCATAAACATCGGTTTTTCTTTCAACGACAAAATCGACCTCAAGTTGGTCTTCAGTGCGGTACGAGCTGATTCTCATATCAAAGCCCAAGTTTTTTTGTAAGGATCGAATTTGTTGAAAAATAAAGTGTTCAAACAGGTTGCCAATCCTATCTTGAGCAAGCGAATAGCTCCCGAGAATGGAATTTAAAACTCCTACGTCAAAGCAATAGAATTTTGGGTGTTGAACCAGTCGCCTGGTTGCGGATTTAGAAAACGGCAGAACCTCTTCGACAACCAAGGTGTCAATGAGAATATCGAAGTATCTTCGAGCAGTTAATCTTTCGACCATCGCCTGACTGGCATATTTGGAAAAATCGATGTGTTGGCCCGACTTCGACAGTGTGACATCGAAAAATCGCGTGAAACCTTGAATATCCTTTGTGAGCGCCTCCGCCTGAATTTCTTCTTTGAGGTAAAGAGCTACGTAAGAGTTAAGTACGGCCTTCCAATCATTTGTTTCATCTAGGTGGATGCCTGGTAAGCATCCCCGTGAAAGTGCGCGCTTAAGTTCAAACTCTTCTTCGCCAAGCTCCAAAAACGTCAAAGGTCCTAACTCGAATCGAATGACTCTTCCGGGTAGTAGGTTAGCATTTCCCCTTCTCAGTTTTCTCGCGCTAGAGCCGGTTAAAAGAAATCTTTGTTTGGGGTTGTCATCAATAAGAACTTGGATGGTATTGAGCAAACTGGGGATACGCTGAATTTCATCAACGAGTATGATCTTCTTTTGAGTAGTAAGTTCCTTGATGAGTTCCGTGTTTCTAAGATGGTTGAAATACTGTATCTCATCCGCTAGGTTGATAACCAAATCAGGTGAGAGTCCCTTTAATAGGGTGGATTTCCCAGTTTGCCTGGGGCCCAAGAGCAAGATGGATTTCTTGGTTTCCTGAATAGTTTTAGATAGTTGCCTGTCTACAAGCATACGTTATCACTTTACGGCTGTTTTTGATCATGGTCAACCGACAGCGGCCAGGCAAATTTGGAGCTATCCGTACAGGACTTACGCCTGTGTTTGGACATAGGTTACTTCGAAGCCCTAGTACGAAACTAGGTTTGTGCTTATGTTTCGACTTAGGAGCTTTGAAGCCCTACAACGAAAGGGAGTTAGCTGTGGCTAACGTGCTCATAATTGGTAGTGGAGGCAGAGAGGCGGCTCTCGCAAGATCTCTCGCTTCAAAAAACACCCACGTTTTTGGCGGTGCCAGACTGAACGAGTCGCTTGAATTTGTCGGAGTCTGCCCTTTGAGCGAAAAGACTCCAGATCTCCTCGCAGACTGGTGTCACAGCAGCGGAATAGATCTCGTCGTTATCGGGCCCGAAACACCACTTTGCGATGGCCTTTCAGATAGGTTGCGTGAAAAAGGCCTAGCCGTTTTCGGAGCCTCTCAGAAGGCCGCTCAACTTGAGGGCTCAAAAATTTTTGCTAAAGAATTTATGAAAAGACACCAGCTTCCAACCGCCAAATATGAATCAAGCTCAAAATATGATGAGGCTTGCCGATTGCTAGAGGATTTTCAAATTCCTGTTGTGATCAAAGCAGATGGTTTAGCGGCGGGTAAGGGAGTGTACATTTGTCAGAGCAGGTTAGAAGCTCAAACAGCCCTACGCGAAATAATGCTCGATAAAAAATTCGGTAGTCACACTACAAGCGTAGTTATTGAGGAGTTTCTTGAGGGAAAAGAAGTAAGTGTTCTCGTTTTAACAAACGGAACAGATTTCGAGCTTCTGCCGCTTGCGCAAGATCACAAGCGGCTACTTGATGATGATCAGGGGCCAAACACGGGCGGCATGGGAGTCGTTGCACCGGTTAAGTTAGAGTCAGCTCTTATGGCGCAAATTCACAAAGATATTTTGCAGCCGACGATTCGAGCGATATCAAGAGAAGCATTCGACTACCGAGGTATTTTGTATTTTGGCTTAATGCTGACGGCTAACGGCCCAAAAATTTTAGAGTTCAATGTAAGATTTGGTGACCCAGAAGCGCAGGCCATTCTCCCTTTGCTAGAAGGAAACCTCTTTGAAACATTGCTTGCTGTCGCAAAAGGCGAGCTACCGAAAGTTAGGACAAACGGCAAGTGTTCATCTGTCATTGTCCTTGCCGCTGAAGGCTATCCCGAAAACCCAATTAAAGGAGTTAATCTGGGCGACCTTCGAGGTAAAGATAAAGACTCTGACAAAGAAGCAAGCCCGGCAAATGTTGGCGGTAAAAATGGGCCTGCTGCTTCGCAAGTCAATGAAGCAAACACTGAAGCTGACTTAAAACAGAGTTTCGAAAGCTTGCTCGAAGACGCTCGCAGCGAGCTTTACTGGATTCATGCGGGAACAAAAAAGTTAGAAGATGGAACTTATGTTAGTGATGGCGGACGCGTTCTCAACTTAGTTGCTGTTGATGACTCTATCGAAACTGCACTTCAAAAATCGTATGAGTATTTGGACCGGCAAAATATTCCCTTACATTATAGAAAAGATATCGGATCCCGCCGTGATGAGAGCGCCCGACAGTGATTGGATCGATATCCTGAGTTTGATTAAAGATGTGATTTTATGCTAACTGCTTAATGCGATATAATCTATTATATGACTTTCCGACCACTGGGGCATCGCTCGCGTCGTACCAAATGATCGTAGTAATGATAGTCGACTAGTTCCAGTCGAAATGAAGATTGAGCATGCTCGTAGAGGTTGCCGATTCATGGTTGATCAAAACCTTTGAGGTGTCGCTCAGTTGCTCGGTGAGAGCCATTTGAAAGTTGGAGTTGGCTGCGTTGTAGTCCATGCTCGCATCAAAGAATCCCTTGTAATCGAGCTTTGCTCGTTGCTCAAAGGCCAAAACTTGCATACCAAACGAATGTGATACGGAACCCGGCTCGCGGCCACCGAGGCTTACCTCAGTTTTTAGTTTTTGTTCAATTTCTTTCGCGGCTCTTGCTAGTTCTGGATTATTGAAATAGCGACCTTCAACTAATGACTGAAGGCCTTTGTTCATAACACGCTGGCCAACGTCCCTGCCGTCAGCATGATTAGGAATGTCCGTAGGAATCGTGTTGGTTATTGAATTCTTATTAAAAACAGGATTAGGCCTCGCCTCGACGCCATCAAATTTATCCCAATCTAGTCCGGCGGCAAGGCCGGGGACAGATAGTTCTGACTTACGGCGCTTATCGTTTTTTACACGCCCTTCAGCGAGAGAATCTATGAAGTTTGGTCCAACAAATAGAGTTGACGACCTTGAGGTGGAAGTTTTCGTGGTTTCAGACTGAGAGCTCGTATCCGAAGACGCAATCGTTAGGTTTTGTGAGCTGAATTCCGATGGGGCAGAGTGACCGTAGACTGGAGCCAATAGACTGAGGCTAATAAAAAGTTTCGAAATTTTCATCTCAAACTGAGATGCCCTGGCGACCGGTGTCGTCGCAGGATTCTCCTTAGTAAGGGTTAGCTTTGTTTGTACGCTCTTAGCTAAATTCATATAAATTAATAACGCAAATACTGTGCCCACCTAAGCCATGTGGGTTAGGTATAGAGTAAGTATGCTGATTACCACGTTATCAGGTGATCAATTTGAGCTCAGCCTGTCAAATCAAGAGGCAGTTAGGGTAGCGGCCTGACTAAAGTTTGGTCATTTAGGTAAATCTTCCATGGTATGGGGCTTATTGAGGTCCTTGCACACCCCCGAATTCTTCGAGAATCTAGGAGGATCGGCGGTGCTTTTCTGTAAGGTCGCAGATTTTTCATAAGGTCGCTGTAGCTCTCGTTTGAGGGGAGGGGGGGGCGAGCGCCTCCCGCGACGACGTGTCGTTACATGCTTGTGGAGTAAATCCTAGATGCAAGTGGCGGCACGCCCTCAAAACTGCTATTCAGGGCGGAGTCTGCATTTTCCGTTATAAGGCTTCGCGGGTCCTTAGCGGGTTGAGACTTTTCCTTACCAAAAACCTGAAGCCCTTTCTTTTTAATCTTTTCTACAAGCGTTGTGCGATTCAAACCTAGCAACATAGCGGCCTGATTTCGGTTTCCGTCAGTTCTTTTTAGTGCCTCAAGGATGAGATCGTTTTCAAACTTATCAACGAGGTGATTGAAGTCTATTCCAGAAAAAGGAAATTCAACTACTCCGATCGCTGGTAGCATAGCTTTATTGGCTCGATACTTCGGCGGTAGATCTTCGAGCGTAATTGCACCACTTCCTTTTAGAATCGAAAGCCGCTCGACCAAGTTCTCAAGTTCGCGCACGTTACCGGGCCACGCGTACTGGCTCAAGACATCTGTGACTTCGCGAGAATAACTGCCTACCATACGACCCTTTGTGCGGTTGAAAAAATCTCTGAAATGTTCAAGCAAAATAGCGATGTCGGCTCTTCTTTCTCGAAGCGCGGGGATATGAATAGGGATAACATTGAGTCGATAATAAAGATCTTCGCGAAAAGTACCGCGCTCAATCATATCTTCTAGGTTTCTGTTGGTCGCCGCAATAATTCGAACGTTAACTTCTACGCTTTTGGTAGACCCAAGCGGTTCAAAGCGCTGATTTTGAAGTACTCTTAAAAGCTTAACTTGAAGACTTGGTGAGAGCTCGCCAATCTCATCCAAGAAAAGGGTGCCGTTATCAGCAAGTTCAAACCTTCCCACGCGATTTTGGGTTGCACCCGTAAATGCCCCCTTAATATGACCGAAGAGCTCACTTTCTAAAAGCTCAGCGGGTATGGCGCCACAATTCACTGGTATTAGTAGCTCATTTCGCCGACTCGAGTTTTGGTGAATGGCCTGCGCCACTAATTCTTTGCCTGTTCCACTTTCACCCGTCACAAGTACAGTTGCATCGGTGTCACAGACTCTCTCGATGAGCGATAACACTGACTTGATCTCTTTGCTTTCACCGATGATATTTGAAAACTTATACCGATGACTTATATGCTGCTTAAGAGCAGTGTTTTCTGTTTTAAGCTTTTTTTGCTCGATGGCCCTGTCAATCACAACGGCAACTTCTTCTAGATTAAAGGGCTTTGTGATAAAATGGAACGCTCCCCGCTGCGTGGCCTCAATAGCATTTTGAACAGTGCCAAATCCCGAAAGCACGACGACTTGAGTTTGTGGGTTCTGGCTCCTGATTTCTGTCAAAAACTCTATGCCGTTTCCGTCAGGTAATCTGAGATCCAAAAGTACAACATCAATCTCGGAGTTTTTGCTAAGTAGTTCTCGAGCTACAAGTAGTGATCCTGCGCTGAACACTTGAAAGCTGCGCGATTCAAGAAATCTTGTGATGGAAATCCGAATTGACGATTCGTCATCTATAACTAGAACTTGCCCTCTCATTGAATCCCCTTCCTAGGAAAACTTTTTTGCCTTCTTGGCATATTTAATGAGCGGCCGGAAGATCGACGTTCAAGGGGCCGTCCGGCGATTGGCGGCTTGGGTATAATCAGGTTAAGTGAGCTTAATTGACGGTGTCAATTTTAGCTGTCAAAGATTTGGACCTGGATATGCTGTTCCGGTCTATCGGCAAGGAAATACTAAGAAGAAATTGCCCAATATCGTCGAGTCCTGATGAAACCATGACGTCGAGCTCGGCAAGTATTTGGCGAGCGGCCCCCCAAAGCGGGCCTTGAGGTGCCTCCCTCAAGGCCAACTCTGACGGTAAACAAATCGTAATCACTAGACTCATCTCAACAGAAGAAATTTCAATTCTAGGAGGCACTGCCAAACCCGCCTGAGCAATAAGTCGAAACGCCTCTTGCAAGAAACCAAGCAGAGCTTGAAAGATAAGGGCTTCTATTCCGAAGACAGGGGGGTGCTCATCAGATTGTTCGAGTTGTATGTTCAGCCCTAGAGCTCGTGTTTGTAACTCTAAGATCTCTAGTACAGCCATAGTGGTGTTCGATAAATCAAAGGATGATTCAGCGATTTCTTCAGGTCGTCTTGTGAAGCTCAATAACTTTTCAACCATTGATTTGCATCTGAGCGCGCCTTCATTCATCAGCTGTACATCTGCTTGAATCTCGCTTGGCAAATTTTTATCGGCCATTAGCAGGTGCAAAAAAGTTAACATGCCGGCAAGGGGATTATTTATCTCATGGGCTATACTAGATCCAATAATTCCTAACTCAGCCATGCGCGCATTTTGGATTTGCTTTCTTTTTGAGATCTCTCGCTTTGTTACGTCTTTATAAATGTTTACATAGATCGACTGCTTCGACGAAAAGTTAACACGCTGGCTGGAAACTTCTAAATACGCCCTTTTACTATCGGTATCAGATTCCGTGAGTAAGAAGCGCGAACCCAGACGACAGTTTGGGCATGGCTCATCTCGGTTGAACAGCTTAGCGTAGCATTTAACGTTATCCTCAGGCGAAGCAGAAAAGCTCTTGTTAAATCTCACAACACTGTAGTCGCTATCTATAAGTGCAATGGGCTCGTCGAATGCATCAAAAGTAGTCTTCCACTGAAACTCAATTTCTTCTACTTGCTTCATACTTTCTATTCTTTCAACTGATATATTCACCGCGGGTAGAGTGAGTTGAATCTTCTTGCTTTGATCGGCAGAAATTTTGTTAGAAGAAGTTGCCACCAGAACGTAGGCTTCCGCTTTTGCCACAAAATGCAGAATGCGCTGATGGGGCTGAGTCTTTTCTATGTGGTTAAGCTGAGCCTCGGGCAAAATTCGAATACGAGCCTTTTCTTTCGGGTCGAATATGAGACTGGTGAGTAAGTTTTCGATCTGAAATATCGAACTTGCTGCCTCTAGGTTTGCTAAAAGTTTGCTGAGAAACTCTAGTTTTTCAAGCTGTCCCTCAATGCGGCGATTAGTCCTTTGAATAGATTCTTCACGTTCATGAACTGCGGCTTCGAGAATTTCGTACTGTTGGCTTAGGAGCTCGTTTTGTTCTTCGAAGAGCTGCATAAGAGTTCTATTTTGAATGATTTCTCCGTAGGTTTCTATGGCCTCGCGAATAGCCACTTCTGCCTCCTCTTGACTGGGGCCGATAAGAAGATGGCTTACTGAAACAGAATTGCAAAGCTGAATGAGTTCGGTGTCGGGCAATAGAGGGTCAATGAGAATGAACTGAACGTTTTCATAGCTTTTTGTAAACTCCTTGAAAATAAGAATCTGTTCGCTGAGCGGTTGATTTGATCCAAATAATATTAGCACCTTTAAATTGGCGAGATGTTCAAGTTGGCTTCGCCAAGCGCTTAGCGGCGAGTACATGATGCTATCAAGAGTCCCATACGAAGGCAAAGCGCCAAGCCAGAGTGTCTCCGCATTCACCCTGTCAGCCGACCCACTTTTTCGCTTTTCTTGCTGATACTTGGATGATTTTGTCAAGCTAAGAACTCTCCAAGTTATCGAAGTAAGCAGCTCGCGTGAGGAGTTGAGGAATCTCTTTGAGGTCTTCTACGACAACGTCAGGTTTTTCGTTGAATTGAGATTCTACCTCGTGTGCATGTTCTCCGTACCGGACCCAGATTCCCTTTAGCCCATTGAGTTTCGCAGGAACAATGTCTGTGCTCATTCGGTTTCCAATGCTTACCACTCGAGACGGCGCGGAATAAATGGAAGCTATTCTTGAAAAATGTTGTGCCTTTGAATTAGCGCCTCTTTTGCATATATTAACTGTAGCAAAAAGTTCAGCAATACCGAGTGCTGCAACCTTCTTTTCTTGGGTTTCGAAGTTTCCGGATGTTAATAAATGCAAATCGAAACGTCCGTGAAGGTCACTAAGAACTTCTTTAGCATGAGCTTTTAACTTCACCGTTGAAGAATCAAAAAAGGTAAAGAATAAGTTTTCAGATCGTTCAATCTGCGAATCGGAAAGTGAGAGCCTGTGAGCCAAAAATTCTAAGAGATTTTGCAAGGTACCAGTAGTTCGATACTCTGTGTGTAACTGCGCAAACGATTTAAAGCTATCGATCTTTCCTGCTTCGATCAAAAAGTTGCAGACGACCTTGTGAGCTTCAGGAAGAATATATTTTGTCGTATCTAGCAATGTATCGTCTAAGTCAAAAATGAGAGCAGAAGCAGAGAGTTTCATAGAAGCTCTCCTTCTAGCAATTGGCCTAGTGCTCGAAATGCATTTTTAGCATTTGATCTCACCTCGGTAAGAGAGCGGCCCTCGAGTTCTTCGACGCAGACAACCGGAATTCCAAGGCCAAGACCCGCCCACTGCCCCAAGCTGCCAGGAGTGGCATACCCAATATCCTCTTTAAAGGGAGTATTTGTGGCTTTTGCCAAACACTCAGCCCATTCGTTTGGTGCATTTGACGTCAATATTACACACGCTTCAGAATGACTATGGAAGTGGATGATCAAATTGAACTTATGCTGCTCAATTAAGGAGCTCAGGGCGTCCACTTCTGGAGCGCACCTCGGTTTAGTGCCTGGATTGTATCTGGGACCTCGGGAATCACGGGTCCAGTCCGAGGAGCTGAAGTTTCGGTTCAAATCGACTCCCTGAGAGTTCGTCCGGCTACGTGGACTAGCGTAGTAGCCGTCGGGGTTGAGGCAAGGTATGGCAAACCAATCTATCTTTTGCTTAGGAAGTGAGTCTAAAAGAGTGATCCACTCTTCGGCCCAGGTGACGCCTTCGGGTTCGTCTCCATGCATTCCCCCAAGAATGAGAATTTTTAGCTGGGGGTCATCACAAAGAAACTTGTGGAGCTCAATGGTCCTACCCTTTGGGGAGCGTTGCCAGGCCTTCTGGTTCTCAATGTGACTCATATTTGCAATTGTAGGGGATAGTTGACGGGTATGTCGATCAATCGTTAGTTTTGTCGGATGTCAATATACAAAAAAACGGCCATTATTCTAGCTGCCGGTAAAGGCTCGCGTATGAAATCGCCACTACCCAAGGTGCTGCATCCTGTGGCCGGGCGACCCATGATTAATTATAGTATCCGAGCCGCTAAAGAGGCGGGTTTTGACGAGGTTCGCGTTGTCATTGGGCATGGTCGGCAGCTCATTGAACCTCACGTAGTCTCACAAGGAGCAATTCCGAAGATTCAAGACCAACAATTAGGAACGGGACATGCTGTTAAATCAGCAGGTGTTGAAGATCTCGATGGAATTGTTCTTATTATGAATGGCGATCATCCGCTTGTAACCGGCCAGGACATAGGAACTATTTTAGATGAGTATCGTGGATTAGATTCCCCCGATATAGCTGTCGTTACAGCTTTATTGAAGCGTCCGGGCGATATGGGGCGAATTATCCGGCTAAAAGGCGACTTGAGCGCCATTGTCGAAGCCAAAGATGCTTCGCCGCAGGTACTCGATATTCGCGAGGTGAATACGGGATTTTATATCCTTCGAGCCGAAACTCTTAAAAAGTTTTTGCCCCAATTATCGAATCAAAATGCGCAGGGTGAATTTTATCTTACAGATTTAGTGAGTCTTATAAAAACGTCGGGGCTGGCAGTTAAAGCGATCAAAGGTGCGGGAAGATTTTCTGTCGGAGTCAATTCGCAGGCGCAGCTAGCTCATGCTACGAAAAACATTTTTTTGAAGGAAGCTAGACTCCAAATGCAAGAAGGGGTCGTAATTTTGGATCCCCTTGCGACCTACATAGAACCGGGTGTTAAAATAGGCCAAGGTTCAGTAATATATCCGGGAGTCTTCTTAAAAGGGAAAACTCAAATTGGTGCTTTCTGTGTTGTCGAACCAAACTGCATGATCATAGACAGTAACATTGGGCCATCGAGCCAGATTCGGGCGATGAGTTATCTTGAAGAGTGCAAAGTTGGCGAGAAGTCAGTCGTTGGGCCCGTAGCTAGATTGCGGCCCGGCGCAGATTTAGGTGCCGAAGTAAAAATAGGTAATTTTGTAGAAATAAAAAACACCAAATTTGGAAACCGCTCAAAAGCTTCTCACCTTGCTTACATCGGCGATGCAGAAATCGGCGAAGATGTTAATATGGGCTGCGGAGTAATTACAGTAAACCTCGCAACAGACGGAAAGAAGCACAAAACAAAAGTTGGAGATCGCTCTTTTGTTGGAAGTGATGTTCAGCTGATTGCGCCCGTCGAAATAGAAAGTGATGCGTTTGTGGCGGCTGGTTCCACGATCACAAAAAATGTTCCCAGCGGAGCGTTGGCGGTTGGTCGGGCTGAGGTAAAAATTAAAACGGGATATGCTGATCGAATTAAATCTCGAAAAAAATAGAGCGATCAATTTGATTGAAAGAGAAAAAACATGTGCGGAATTGTTGGTTATTTAGGAGAGCGAGATCCGAAAGAAGTAATCATGACCGGCCTGAAGCGCCTTGAGTACCGCGGTTACGATAGTGCGGGAGTTAGTATTTGGGATAAGGGCCACTTCAAGCGAGTCAGAGCAGAGGGTAAACTGGTCAATCTCGAAAAGAAACTGGAGTTTGAATCCTTCGACGGACATATCGGTATAGGACATACAAGGTGGGCAACTCATGGAATTCCCAATGAAGCAAATGCGCACCCTCATACGTTCCGAGGCGTCAGCATAGTGCACAACGGAATAATTGAAAACTACTCTGAAATCAGAATAGAGCTAGGGAAACGAGGCCATACATTTGAGTCAGAGACCGACTCAGAACTCATCGCACACCTCATTTCTTCCTTCTTAGAGGGGGCGCAAGACTTTCATTCGGCGTGCTTAAAGGCAAAGGAGAAGTTACAAGGTGCCTACTCAGTCGTCGCCGTGACCGAACATAATCCTGACCAAATATGTGCCTTTAAAAATGGACCACCTTTGATCTTGGGAATTGGAGAAAAGGAATTTGTAGTAGCTAGTGACATTCAAGCTATCGTCCCTTGGACAAAGAACATCATTCACATCGAAGATGGTGAGTTTTTACTTGTGAACAAAGATAGCTACTCCCTCTTTTCAAGCGATGGAAAACTTGCAAAGAAAAATATTATTACTATTGACTGGAGCGAAGAGGTTGCGGAGAAGCGTGGTTTTCCTTTCTTTATGCTTAAAGAAATCTTTGAGCAGCCCCGAGCAGTTGCTCAAGCCATCAAACCCTTTTTGACAACCGATGCTGAGCCGACCATTTCGCTAAGTGCAATTCAGTGGGATAATCCGGCCGATCTTAAGAGACTTGTTGAGTCTGAGCGCTTGTTTATTGTTGCCTGCGGTACAAGCTATTACGCGGGGATGGTTGGCGAGTACCTTGTGGAGAAGTTTGCTGGAATTCCAGTTGAAGTTGATCTGGCGAGTGAGTTTCGCTACAGAGATCCCATAATCCCCAAGAACACAACCGTGCTTTTTATCTCCCAGAGTGGAGAAACCGCCGACACGCTTGCTGCGTTGAGGCTGGCGAAAGAATACGGTGCTTTGATTGTAAGCTTAGTGAACGTTAAAGGATCTTCTATTGACCGCGAAAGCCAAGGGCGAATTGCTATGAAGGCCGATGTTGAAGTTGGTGTAGCTTCGACAAAGGCCTATACGTCTACGCTTGCCATTTTAAACTGCTTAGCTATTGGTTTAGGTCTTCAAAGAGGGCGAGTGACGCCTGCAGAAGCTCAAGAACAGGTACGCTCGTTACAAGCACTTCCGAGTCTTCTTGAAAAAGCTTTGAACTATTCTAGCTTTTTTCAGGAGTCGGCAGAATTTTTGAGTAATTTTAACGGCATACTCTACATTGGCCGCGGGGTCAGTTACCCAGTCGCTCTAGAAGGTGCTTTAAAACTTAAAGAGTTAGCCTATATGCACGCAGAAGGCTACGCAGCCGGAGAACTCAAGCACGGCCCCATTGCACTTATAGATAACAAAATGGGAATTGTAGTAATCGCTCCCAAAGATCACGTTTATGAAAAGTCTGTCAGCAACTTAGAAGAAGTGCGAGCTCGAGGCGGTATCATCATAAGCATCGGAAGCGGAGATGATGAACACCTCCAAAGGCTCTCAAAATTTTATATTTCAATTCCTCAAGTTACCTGGAATTTGAGTCCGATTCTATCGGTAGTTGCAACGCAGCTTCTGGCTTACCATGTGGCCGTCGTGAAAGGGCTGGATGTGGATCAGCCACGTAATCTTGCTAAAAGCGTCACCGTCGAGTGAAGAGCTGAAAAGTTCGCATCTGCTGCGTTGTCGGCTCAAAAATCTCACTTCGACGTAGTGGCTGACTACGCCTTCGCTCGATTTTGAACCTCCGCCTTGCATCTACGAACTTTTGAGCTCTTCACAAATTGATAACTTCGTGATTACGACAATGCTTGCTGGATTGACTTTGATATAAATGGGGTCAGCATTAAATCTTGTTCGGCATTTCTATAAAGGAGCTTTTATGTTTTCAAAGATTCTGATTGGTTTAGTTGTCGTTGTGGGTCTGTTTCTTGTGTATGTGAGCTTTCAACCTTCTCGCTACACGATCGCAAGGGAGATCACTGTACATGCTCCGCCCGAAGTAGTTTTTCCTTATATAAACAATTCTCAAAAAGCCAATGATTGGATGCCTTGGCAAGACGAAGACCCAACAGTTGTCATGCAATACGAGGGTGTCGAAGAAGGCGTCGGCTCAATTTCTACATGGAATTCCGAGGGTAAAATGGGAGTTGGGAAGGCTGAAGTTGTCGAAAGTATTGAAAACGAAAAGGTGACAACACAATTGACCTACACCAAACCAATGCAAATGTCGCAACAAGCCGTTGTAAGTTTAACGCCGGTGGATGTTGGAACTCTCGTAAAATGGGAAGTCACCGGTGAAAACAATTTTATGGGTAAGGTGTTCTGCATTTTTGTGAATATGGACAAAATGGTTGGCGATCAGTTTGAAAAAGGCCTCCAAACCCTTAAGCAAAGGCTAGAGAGCCGGATAACTGAGTAAGCTGAGCAATATTTTGGTTCAAAAAGTAGTTGGACGGCTTTCGATCCAGCGGAGGAATTCGGACTTAGCCCTCTCGATCTGTGTTTGTTTGCGCACACTTTTGTCGCGAATGTTGTTGTCAGCCTTCGGAAGCAGCCCAAAGTTGATATTAGTAGGCTGAAATCTTTCATTCTGTATCGTCGTTATCGCCGTAAGCAGGCTCCCAAGTGCCGTGGCAAGAGGTGGTGGGTCAAACTTCTGATGGCGATATTTTTGCTTGATAAAATTTGCCACCAGAAGCCCGATACATGTCGATTCAAAGTAACCTTCAACGCCGGTAATCTGCCCTGCAAAAAATAATTCTTCATCCTTTTTGCTCGACAAGTTTGGGCTCAATAGCTTGGGCGAATTGATATAAAGATTTCGGTGAATGCTCCCGAGTTTGTAAAATTCGGCATTTTCAAGCCCAGGTATCATTCTAAAAACTCGCTGCTGTTCTGGGTACGCCATCTTCGTTTGAAATCCGACCATGTTGTAGGCAGTTGCCTCTAGGTTATCTTGTCTTAACTGCACGACGGCATAAGGCCTTGTGCCGGTATGTGGGTTTGTAAGGCCAACTGGCTTTAGCGGCCCAAACCTCAAAGTGTCTTTGCCCCGCTCAGCAAGAACTTCAACTGGCAAACAGCTTTCAAAATAGGGGGTTTTTTCAAAGTCCTTTTCAAACTCTTTGGGTTCGACTTTGCGAGCGGTGTTGATCGACTCCACCAAATTGTAATATTCGTCTTTAGTAAGTGGGCAATTGATATAGTCGCTTGACCCCTTATCCCAACGTGATTGCATCCAAGTTTTTGAAGTGTCGATGGAGTCAGCTGCAATAATGGGCGCGATTGCATCAAAAAAATAGAGGAAGTCATCTCCACCAAAATGTTCGAGCAAAGACTTCGAGAGAGCATCGCTTGTAAGTGGACCAGTGCAAATTACGGAGGGCCTCGGAATTTGATCAATCGACTCTATTTCGTCAGCTACGATTTCAATGTTAGGTTGATCCAATAGGACTTGAGTTACTCGAGCTGAAAATTTCTCTCGATCAATACCGAGTGCTTGCCCGGCAGGCACGGAAAACTCTTTGGCTACTTTGAGAATAATTGAATCTAATTGTTCGGCCTCCCATTTAAGAAGAGCCGGAGCCGAACCTTCTGTGAGGCTTCCAAAGGAGTTCGAGCAAACGAGTTCTGCAAAGTTCTGCGTTTTGTGGGCTGCCGTGAGCTTGCCGGTAAGTCTCATTTCAATCAGGCGCACCTTAAAACCAAACTGCGCCAATTGATAGGCGCATTCACTACCAGTTAGTCCTGCGCCGATGACAGTGATAGTCGGCGGCTCATTGAGATTATTCGTAGACTTTTTAGCAATCATTAACTCATACCTTCTATATCGTGATTTAAGGCACGATACCCATATCCCTACTTTCAGTTTAGGTCGAGCACTCTCTTTAAACGCGCCTGTCTCGAGGTTAGCCTACAAAGGCAAAAAAGTTCCCGTTTGTCGGCTATTTGGGTAATGTGTTAGGCTTCTAGTGTGCATTCAGCATCTCAAATCCTACAAAGTCTTCTCGAAGACGGCAAATCACCCCTAGCAGATTCTTATCTCTGCTATCGTTTGCGTTTTGAATGGACGCAGGTCATAGGTGAAAAGCTAGCGCCTTTTTGTAGCCCAAGAGAAGTTCGAAAAGGTGTACTCTACTTGAATGTCCCTAGCAGTGCTTGGGCGCAGCAAATAAGATGGATAGAACACGAGCTCATTCATAAATTAAACACACATGTCCGGCGCACTTGGGTGAAAGAGATCCGAGCTGTTGTTGTCGCTAACCCTCATCGGTGATCTTAAATAGCGAAGTCAAATTTCGATAGCAGAAAAAATATTAAGGGATATTTGCCCAGTTAAGAACCCTTGTTTGAGGAGTTCAATCCACTTCCGTCTGATCTCTAGTGAAACGATCTTGGCCTTGATCATGGAACTTTGAGGAGAGGTCTCTGAAGTGTTTGCAAAGTCTACTCTCAATGGCTCCATTTCTAACTCCAACAACGTCGAAATATCGCTAAACAGAGAGGACTCCCCAGAGGGGCCGTTTTGGACAAGCTCATTTCTCAATCGACCGTTGAGTCGCTCCAATGAAGTCGAAGGCTCGATGGAGTTAATTTGCGGCGCAGGTGTCTGGCGAGCCGCAATTGTTGGTATGAGTGCGCCGGCTCGCTCAACAACCAGATTACCCAGCATTTCAATGAGCGGATAACTCTGTGCTACGTATTCTGGCCGAATTTTGCTGTAGTCGTCGACCACTTTGAGAATTTTTTGAAAGTTTTGAGTCGCCGGCCCATCTGTAGCGAACTTAAGAGATACAATAGAGCTGTCACGTCGAAACTGTAACCCTCTTGATACTGTGTCGATAGAGAATAGTTGAAAGGGGTTAATCCCAAGCTGTGCAAACGCCTCGTCAAGACTTTTGAAATTGAATGACCCCAATATAAGCTCGATCGAATGGCCACCTGGCTGCGGATTTTGCGGCTGCAGAGCAGGGCCGGAGACTTTCACAGGGTAAGAAGAAAAAGTTGAAAGAGCTTTTGCATACGTGATCGCCGCGCCTGAAAGCAAATTCGCATTCGGAGATGTTGTTTCACCTCGAATGTAAATGGCAGAAACAAGTGGAGTCTTCGGATCAGGATCTGTGGGAGCCACTTGATTAAGAATCTGATCACATGCCGGAATTTTTTCTAGGTTTTCTGGCAAATTGGGATTCTGCCTATCGAGATCATTTGCAGAAACATCTTGAAAAAAAGAAACAACTAAAAGTGTGATTACCAAAGGGGCAAAATTCATAAGCATGTTGGCTCCGTACGACTCTATTTAAGATTTTGGGACGTCGACCAAACTAGGGCCGATCGAGGCGCACCTCAACCGGTAGGGCTCCAATCTGAAAACTTTTCATCTCAAAAATAGACAGTTTGATCAAATACTTAACATGTTGCATCAAGATTGTGGCGCAAGGCGTCGATAGTTCCTTTGTCTGTGGCGATGGCTCTTAAAATGGCTCGCGACTTCTGGGTAGAAGAAGCAAGTAAACTAGGAGCGTTTATGGCTTTAAGAATTAACACAAATGTCGCCTCCATCAGTGCCCAGAGACATCTGGGTAGATCGGAAGAGAGAACCGATCATGCACTCAAGGCATTAGCGTCTGGTCAACGTATAGTACGACCGGCAGACGATGCCGCGGGGCTTGCTATCAGCGAAAATCTGCGGGGGCAGGTTCGGGGTTTAAGACAATCTAAAATGAACGCAGAGAACGCTATTTCTCTGATTCAGGTTGCTGAAGGTGGGCTCAACGAACAAAGCAACATACTGATTCGGTTGCGTGAGCTCGCTATTCAGGCAGCAAGCGACACGGTATCCGACACAGAAAGAGATTTTTTGAACTTAGAGTTTGATCAACTTACTCAAGAACTTGATCGAATAGCGCTAACAACAACATACGGTAACAAAAAGCTGCTCGAGGGGTCTGGTGAGCAGTTTGAATTCCAACTTGGGGCGGGCGGTGGTGAAGAAAACGTGGTTAGCTATTCTTTGAATGCGGATTCTCGTGCGGGAACCTTGGGTGTTGATGGAATGGCTATCGACGATCAAGATGATGCTCGCGACAATCTGGATGGAATTGACGAAGCACTTCAGCAAATTGGTGCTATGAGAGCAGATTTTGGCGCGATTCAGAGCAGGCTGTCATCCGCGCAAAGTAATTTAGACATTCAGTACGAGAATCTATCAGAGGCGAAGGCCCGTATTTCAGATGCAGACGTCGCGTATGAAACCTCAGAGTTGGTGCAAGCTCGAGTACTCCAGCAAATGGGAACCGCAGTGCTCGCACAGGCGGGAGACCTACCAAAGAGAGCTGAAATCTTACTACGAAATGTATTTTGATGAGCTTAGGAGCGAAGGCTCGCACTCCTTGGCGGCTCAGCTCTCAGCACGCCCTATTGTCGACTCTTTAATTTCTAGTAAGGGGCCCAGTTCCCATGGGATAGGCAGGAGAGGGGCCGCCATAGGGCTTTTATCGGGCCTCCTTTCCTTAAAGGGCCAATCATCAATGAAAATCTTCCAGGGCGGCAGGGCAAGCTGGTAAAAACCCGTCACTTTTGCGAAGATGGACTATCTAAATTTTCAACCCACTTTGAGATGGTGCCAGTCAATGAAGCTATACCTAGGCAATCTTATCTTCGCTTTTGCACCTATTACTAGTGCAGACGATCGGATTCGCAACTGCGATGTGTTCGACCTTAGCGGGTCAGGCGACGTTGTGAGCGATACAAGCGATCGTGTCACGACCCCTAAGCTGCTATCGTTGGACGCCGTTGTAGCCGAACTACGTCAAAATGTTTTCTCGACAGCGAGTATGATAGATATGCTGTTTGATCAAACTCACTTCGCCCAACAGGCAGGCGAAAGCTCTGATAGGCAAGAGCAAGTGAACGCCGAGCTGGATTTGGTGCCTGAAATCGAAAAAGTGAGTCGCGAAGGTGCAGCACCTAAGCAAATCGCAGACGTAGTTCACAACAATACGGCCCTATTGACGGAATTATTTATTAACGCCTCTTCTGAAGGTCGAGATATTCCGACTGATATTATCGACATTATCGGAGATGATGACTTATTCGTTTTAGATGCTTCCAGTTTTGAAGATCAGTTTGCTCGTTTGTATCCGCTTGCGGAGGCGTCAAAAGACAGCGAACTTTCTGGAGTATTAAAAAATGAGATTCTAGAGGTATCGAAGAATAGGCGGTTTATCGAAAGCGTCTATTCTTTTGCTCGACCTTTAACGGCAGCTCTTCTAAAAGTGCTTCAGGAGCGCCAAGAAGAGTTGAAAAGCCTCAACAAGTCTCAGCTCTTGTTAATGGATCAACTTTCAGATCATTTGAATAGCGCCAACTCTCTTGGTCTGCATGACAATACTGGCCTCACAGGTGTCGGCGAACTGAAAACGACTTTAAAGTGGCTCGCTCGCAGCCTGTTGTTCAAGCGAGTGCTAATTCCTCGTCAAGGCCCTTCTTATAAACCAGCATTTTCTAGAATTGGCCGACAATCTTTTTTTGAAGAACTCAAGGAACTATTTTTCAACACGTCTTTTTCGAAGTTAAGAGTGATCGAACCGTTCGATATAGCTGCTGAAGAACTGACTGATTCATTTAAGAGAAAAGAAGAAATGATTTTGGCACATGCTATTGAGGTTTTAGAGCAGAGTTACCTCGTATGGCGAATAAATCCTGAGTTGCTTTTTCAAGACGATGTTAGAAGTCTTGGCATTGTAAGTGCTCGCTTTGTCGAAAACCGAGAGCCCGATGTCTCAACTTTTTTCAAGCACAGTCCCGTATCAATTCCTTTATCGATAAGATTTCTAGCTATAGCTTCGCGGTTGGATAACTTGTTTTACCTTCCGGTCTATGTGCAGCAGACAAACCCTACAGGAGTGCTGAGTTTTGAAATTCCAAATGGCGGTGCAACAGACTCACCTGTATTTGAAACGCCAGACGCAGGTGAGGTAGATATTTTGGATTCATTGCCACTTCGACGTGTTGTGAACTAGGGGGCGCTCTTTACGAAGGAGTTTGTCTTTTGCCAAGCATGATAGAGCAGCGGTGCCACTAAGCAAAAGAGAACCACACTCAGCCATTGCCCCAATGTGAATTTAAAAACAAGGTAACCAATTTGAACATCTGGTGCTCGAAAAAACTCAACGGCAAAGCGCAAAACTGAGTAGAGTGCCACAAACACGAGGGCCATAATCTTACTGCCATTTCCAGTGCCCAATTCTGATGCGTGCAGCCTCTTGCTGAGAAAGCTCATAAGAAAAAATAAAATGAGGCCTTCTGCAACTGCTTCATAGAGCTGAGAGGGGTGCCGGTTTTCGAGAGTCCCTGATTTTGGAAAAGCCATGCCCCACGGAACATCGGTTACCCTACCCCAGAGTTCACCATTTAAAAAATTGCCAATACGACCTACAAAAATCGCAATAGGGGCGACGATCGTCGACTCTGCCAAAAAGGGCCAGGGGCTCCTACCTTTGATTTTTGCGACAACCAGACTGGCAGTGAAAAACCCGAGTATTGCCCCATGAAAGCTCATGCCGCCCCACCAGATATCCCAAAGGAGTGTCGGATCAGAAAACAAAGTCTCTCGGTTGTAAAAAATAAAATAGCCGAGTCGTCCCCCGGCGAGTAATCCCACCCATCCCCAGGCAATAAAGTCGACAACGTCGACCGCTTTATACTCGAAAGTCGACAACCAAACTAAACGGAACTTCAATAAGTACCAAGAAAAAACCAAAGCAAGGATTGGGTAGGTCAGCCAATAGATTGTGTTCACTTCGTGAAGTAGTTTAATAGGTTCGTTTTGGCAAAGATACTTTTTTAGAGGTTAAAATTAGGGCTCGAAATTCAAAGGTCAGCCCGCTTTGAAACTGAATGCCAAAATCCGCCCCGGGAGGGGAGAGTTTTTGCAATTCGCCGGGCATAGGATAAGGGAAAGTTATTAGAGTAACCCTTTCTTGAAGCTGGCTCGTGTAATCCCGACAAAGCACTGTAATTCAACTTGAATTTCGAACCCAGTTAGAATAAAAATCGGCGATTCAATGATCTCCTGGGGTTGGAGAAAGACAAATAAGGGGGCGAGGGGGAGAACCTTGCCATCTAGAAAAAATCTTTTTCGGCTATTCAAGAATACAGCAAATTCTTTACTAATATACGCCATTTGTTTTTCTTTAGCTGTTCCTTGCAGAGGTGCAGATTTACCTACTGATCTCGTAATCTCTTCTGTTGGCGATGGCATCATAGATGCTATCACTCAGTTAGTTCCCCAAAGTGATACCGGCAATAATGGCCACGGGGGTCTCGGAGAATCTCGAGATCCAGAAAATCTCGTAGTCGCGTCTACGGATACTGATGAGTCCAAAGTTCAAGAGGATGTCGACTTACTCGAACGTGCTTTCGTTGATCCAACTATAATTGTCTCTTTAGACAGATTCCATCTTCTTAACTGGCGATTTACTTCTGGCGTGAATTTTTTAGCAAGAGATTGGCCATCGGTTCAGTTGGTCGCTGAATACGAAGTTGAGAGAAACGGATTCAAATTTATCGAACATACCCGTGATCTTTGGGGTGTTAGTGAAACTCGAGGCTACGAATCTGAGAACGGAAAGCCTTTTCATCTCGCGCTAAAGATTGCTGGGCAAACAGTAGCAACCCTGTATCTTCCTATGCGCTCTGTTTGGACGGCGAACGGCAAGGTATTCTTTAGCCGAGTTCCGACGGAAGAAGAATTACAAGCACGACGTATCGAAGCGACCGATGGTATCAGCGAAGAAGAACTTGTAAACGGTGACATTGTCGAGTTCGTAGATCTAAAGCTCTACCGAAAGCTCCTAGGCACAAAACTCCCACTTCCAGTTTATACTTTGATCGGCGCTCCATTGATGAGGCCTGGCCAAGTAAGCAAAGTCAGCGCGGGTGAAAATGGCGGGTTTCGAGTTCCAGGTGAGCTGGAACTCGATGGATTGAGCGTGCAGCGGATCAACGAGCTCAATACAGCTCTCTTCAACACTATGGCGGGTCTTACGAACGAAAAAATGCTAATAAGGACTGAGCCGATTGTAAGAGAACTTGTAGACGAATTTTACTTGGCAGCTGAGGAGGGTGCCGACGCGTCGGCCCAGAAGGTCGACAACTTACTTAATAAGAATTCTCTCTCTCAATTTGGCGCAAATGCGAAGTCTTGGCTTGAAAGTGTGAAGGCCAAACTGAACGCAAAATCGCCGCAGGCTAACCGCAATAGTGAGACTGTAGAAGAGGGTGAGATTGACGTTCATGCTTTGTTAAAAGAAGCCTCTCAAACACCAGAAAAAACCATCTACGACACTAGGAGTGAATTGATTGCCGGCATAGTGAGTACGGCCAAGTCTTCACTTTCGAAAAACACATCACAGCGAAAGTTTTTGTCTAGATTAGATCTCTTGCTGACGTCAATTTCTCTACCGCAACCGGAAGCTGTACCAAATGTGCTTAAGGCCTTTGGTTTGGTGGTCTCTGGAGTAAAGCAAAAAAGTAAGACTGACATAAAGGAGGCTACTAAGCATATACTTAACTCTCGATCAGCCGCAGTTTCGGCTTTCTTGGTTTTGGGAATGGGTCTAGGTGCTATCTACCCCGATCAAGTGGCGCAATTTTACTATCAAAGTATAGATGTAGCGAACGCGGCACTTAAGATGTCGTTTTCGATGATGAAGGGTCTTTGGTACCTCGGCAAAGAGACCTCTTCCGCGACTGCAACGGGATTTTTAAATCCCAGCGCCGTTTACGCAGCCTACTGGGAGGGCGATGCTAAGGAGCATACCCTAATCGGTTTAACTGCCCTCGTTACGACAATCTACTCCATTATCGTAGTCCCTCACTTAGCGACCAACACGTTTTTGTTGGTCCGTGACCTTAAAAAAATGGATCTGCGCCTGAGGAAGGAGCAGGAAGGGTCTTGGTACAAGGCCTTTCGCTCAGCTTTTATTGAGAGGCAAAGAAGACTTGAAGCTGATTATTTAGCTTCACTGTCAGAAGATTCTCAATCCGCCAAAGACAAATCAAAAAAAGATAGGCGGGTTTTTACCGCTAGAGAAAATTTAGAAACCAAAGCGATAGTAGATTATGTATCTGAACAGGGCCGAAGCAGGATTGGAGACTGGATAGAATCCCTGAATAATCGCTTCATCGCATCTAAAGAGAAAACGAAAAAAGAGATTAGTAGTCTGAGAGCCGCTTTGACGCATTTTCTAGTCAGCTACGCATCTTTCACTCAGTCGGGTAAGTTTTACGTCACTTTTTGGAACCTTTGGTTTGGTTTTCGGTCATTCGTGCTAATGCCAGTTTCATCGCTCGCGCTGGGGGTTTTTCCGGGAATTTGGAATTTGGGCCAGAAGTCTTTGATGCCTGCTGACAATAATGGCGGCACAAGAAACATATTGTCGACATTGAAGCAATTTCTAACAGACCGAGATGGTTTGAAGAAACTAAAGGCTTCCGAAGAATTTCTTATAGATTTGGAAAAGGCGATTCAGCCTCTGGCTTTGTCAGCAGCTTTATCTGAGACGATGAAAGATATGACGGATGAAGCGAAAAGAATGAAAGTGATTATGGCAGGGGTTCCGACCGGCTTTACGGATCGAAATATCGACAAAGCCTTTGGTAGTCGCTCAGGTAGATTTCTTAATCTTTATCAAGAAATTCTTAATGCCACGGTTAGGGCATTCCTGAATGAAAATTCTTCGCTCGATTTAGCGGCTCTGGAAGGGACTGTTCGGAAAGGCTTGCTATCTGAGGCGAATGTTTCTGGCCTTTTTGCTAGAGTGGATTTACATGAGGTCAAACGAGAGATCCGCGATCAGGAAGACTCCGTAAGGAGTGCCCGTGAAAAGCACATTATGCGAATCAGAAAGTACGTGCAGAAATTTGATCCGGCAATTAATGGGCAAGTGGAGAGGATCACAAAAGTTAATGTTCAAAAAAATAAACCACAGGCGATGGCCCGCGCGGTTCGCGCCATGATTGCTTCTAACATTGTTGATAAGCCCATGGAGTTGTTTCTGGCATTTTTGTGCTTGGCGGGTATCCAAAGTGGAATCATGGACCCTATTCAAAGTGAAATGTTTAGCGAAAATTCGTGGTTTCACCTTTCAAGGTATGTATTTGCGACAGGTTTTATCTACGGGGTTTTTAGCGGGGTTTTTGCTGACCCTTGGATGAAGCTACAACAGGATGAGCTTCATGAAGGTAAATTCGAGGATGCCCCCCCGCGCGGTAAGTTCAAATCTTTTTTAGAAGCCTATCGCTATCATATGTTTAAAAATCCAGAGAACTCATTGAACGCAAATCAATGGCACTACATTAAGATCATTTGGAAGAATATGAGGGCGGCGCTTGTAACTACAATGGTTCTAAATTTGATGACGCTACAAAGATTCGACCTAGACTTTTATATACTGGGTTATATGTTGTCTTACTTGGTTCCGACGAGTGGGTTAGCCTTCAAAATGGAGCAGGCATTTGAATTGGCTTCTTCACATGTTCTGAGTGCATTTCCGAAAAGGCTTCAGGCGCACCCGTTGGCACAAGCATATGCGAACAAAGAGGTGGGTGGTAAGCGCGTGAAGTTCAATATGCTCTATAAGCTTTACGAGAACGTTCTTGGCTATTTCATCGGAAACTTTGTAGGCATGGAGACTACGCGTTTTGGATCTCGCACCCTCTCTCGCGTTTTGCTTGAAGGCGATACATTTACATCAAAGGCAGTAGATGGAATTCGAGCTGCCGCCGAAACAGCCAGTGGTATACCCGGAGTTAATCAAGCGGCCTCGGCCTGCGAGCATCTCATAACCAATAAGTTTTCGGATTATCCTTATACCCCTCCAAAATAGCTCACACAAAAACCATTTTCCGAAGCAACGAACAAAAGCTCCTGTAATTACGGTTACCGGGAGCATCATCCTGTAGCTATAGTGGTACGGACAGAATGTTGCGCAATCGCCACCCTACGACAGTAAAAAGCTTCTGAAATTCTCTCGTGCAGTAAAATAACGCACAAAATCAAACCCAATGATTTCAGCAACTAGACGCGACGCGCACATTTTGCCTGGACCAAAGGCTTAATGCTACCTAGACCAAAGCCGAGAAGTTAGATGAACACGTTGGAGACTTGAAAGAAGCTCCATTAGGTCGGCAAAAAGAAGTGCTCATCTAATGCTTTTCTCCTTTCTAAAGTTTTTGCTAAAAAAAGGGCGTCACCCCTTTTTAGCAGAAACACCTCCAACACAACATTTTAACAAAGCAAGGATGCAAACAGGTCTTCGTGGGGAAGCTTGTTATTAATCGACTTAAGGAAGAGCTGTTTGGAGGAATTAAGTCATGGGCTTAAGGATCAACACTAACGTTGCCTCGATCAACGCACAAAGGCAACTCAGCACACAACAGAAGAGGTCGGAGCACGCACTCTCGGCTCTCTCTTCAGGTAGCAGAATCGTCAATGCTTCTGACGATGCGGCAGGACTCGCAATATCAGAAAATATCAAAGCACAAACACGCGGTATCAGAATGGCCAGACAGAACGCCTACAACGCGCAGTCACTGATTCAAGTGAGTGAAGGCGGACTGAATGAAATCAGTAACATCTTGATTCGTATTCGAGAATTGGGTGTTCAAGCAGCGAGTGATAACGTCTCAGATGTAGAACGGGACTTTCTCAACCAAGAAGTTGTTCAGTTAGTTGAGGAGGCGGATCGTATCGCAAAAACCACAAAATTTGGTAATAAGGCTTTACTCGATGGTTCAGGCGAAGAACTAGAGTTCCATGTTGGACCATTTGCTGGTGATGAGAACATCATTAAATATCAAATTTCCGCAGATGCTCAAGGAGACGCTCTTGGCTATTCCGGAATAACCGTAGAGTCTCGCGATACAGCCCGAGACAGTTTGGCGCAGGTTGATGAAACTCTCACTCAATTAGGTAAGCTTCGCGCAGACTTTGGAGCTGTTCAGTCTCGAATGGGAATGACAGTGAGCAACTTAGACATTCAGTATGAAAACTTGTCAGCGGCGGGCTCTCGCATTCGTGATGCAGACGTAGCGTTCGAAGCATCAGAGGCTGCATCTGCACAGGTTTTACAGAGTGCAGCCGTAGGCGTGTTAGCGCAAGCTAACTCAATGCCTCAGCAAGCATTGAGACTATTAGCATAATTATTTAGACATTTATTTAGGTTCACTTTGGAGTCGTTGCCACAGACCACGACTCTTAAGCCCGCCCCGAGGGAATACCCACTCCTCGGGGTTTTTTTATTTCACCCATTCCTTCAACGACCAAATACCAGTAAACACCTGACCTATGTCTAGCTCCTAAATAACAATAACCTAATTTCACAATACCAAAGGCTAGTTCGAACGTGACGAACGTCTAGTTAGACTCGACTCGACTCATGTCGGCCCAGACCTGGCCGAAAGGTTTGGTGAGTACAACGTGCGACACTAGATCCGAGACCAAGGTTGAGTGTGACGACAAGACCAAAGTCGCTTGAGGTTCGGGCGAATGCAAGGTTGTTCTCCAACGTGTTCAACCCATGCATGGATGCATCCGGCGCAACAAAGACTGAGTGAGTTCAGTTCTGGCGCCGGTAAAAGAAGGATTTTCAAAAAAAGGAGAAAGACAATGGGCTTAAGAGTATCTACTAACGTGTCGTCAATCAACGCACAGAGAAACCTAGCAGCGAGTCAGGTGGCCGTACAAAAGTCATTTGCTCAGCTGGCATCAGGAAGCCGAATTACAAAGGCAGCAGACGATGCCGCCGGATTAGCAATCAGTGAAAACATGAATGCACAGATCCGCGGTCTAAGGCAGGCAGATCGCAACGCAAATGATGCCATCTCGTTGGTTCAAGTGGCAGAAGGCGGTCTCGTCGAAGTGAGCAACATTCTTACGCGCTTGAGAGAGCTTGGAATCCAAGCCGCATCAGACAATATCAGCAACACGGAAAGAGGGTTTCTCGATCTTGAGGTGCAGCAGCTAAAAGATGAAATGCAGCGTATTTCTGAGAGTACGAGATTCGGTGGACAAAATCTTCTTGATGGAACCGGTGGGGAATTCGGTTTTCAGGTGAATATTAACAATAACGATTTTCAGGATAGGATTTACTTTGATGCCGCTCAGATTAATGCAACCAACGACAATTTAGGTGTGTCCGACTTGTCTTTTATCTCGAAAGAGGGTGCACGTGACGCTTTGTCGACGATAGACGCCGCACAATCTCAAGTGAATGGGCATCGTGCAACACTCGGTTCGGTACAAAGCCGATTGATGTCGACATCGAGTAACCTCAACGTTGCAGTTGAAAACTTATCTGCCGCGAACTCTCGTATTCGTGATACGGATATCGCCGCTAGTTCAGCAGAGGTCGCCAAAAACAATATTCTTCTCAATGCTTCGACTTCGGTGTTAGCTCAAGCCAATCAGTTTCCTCAAGTGGCTCTCAAGTTGGTGGGATAGCAAGAACTAAGCATAAAGGCGCGCTCCAAGAAGCACTTTGAAAAAGTATCTTTGATGGAGCCCGCATTAAATATAAGCAAACAATTGGGTGGGATTCTCCTTTCTTACCCAAGTGCCAACTCACCCGGAGGTAGACTCCGGGGTACTTTCGAGCACCACAAGCAGGACGCGCTCACGATATTGGGAGAATTCGAGTCTCAAAAAAACGCGACAAAAGCAAGGGCACCAGTTAGGTCTAGTTTTTAGGGGGCCGCGAAAGGTATAGGCAAATTGTACCGATTAAAGACATATGAATATCCGTGGCCTATCACAAATCATAGCTCTGCCACTATTGGATCGAAAAAAAGAAAGCCGATCTACTGACGCCGATAAAGATCCAAACGGTAGGCAAGATCCCAGTCAAGGGGAGCAAACTAAAAGAAAGTTAACAGAAGAAGAATTGCTTCAGGCCATAGAAAATCTCAAGCAAAACAAGGGTGTTTTAGACAATCACCTACAGGTAAGGCTTGTAGAACACGATGGCGTAAAAAACGTTTTTGTTGAAGACATAAGCGGAAAAGTAATACGCCGAATCCCCGAGTCTCAATTGAGTTCTCTGCTGGTTTCCCCCGCCCAATCTAAAGGGCAGCTGCTCAACCGAAAACTTTAGAATCGATGCGAAGTGTATTCAACTGTAGTCCCGTTTGACTGGTAAACGGTAAGAGCCATAGCACCGCTACGGCGCCGGCGAGCAACGTTGATCTCGCACTAAATTGACTTTCGCAGCAGTTCGACAAAACGAGGAGACACACTATCAGCCCATGTTAAGGGCTAGTTCGTGGTCTAGTACCCTTAAGTTGAGTGCCGGATTATTGACTCACTTTAATATGGATCTATCTGCCAAACTAGAGCCTAAGACTAAGAAGGGAAATCCGTCGTGGCTATATCGTTTGGAGGCATTAATACTGGGCTACCACCAAACTTGGTAGATCAACTTGTCGAAGCCGAACGAATACCAATTAAAAACATCGAAACCAAAAAGGCAAAAGCGAGTGAGAAGTTGGGATTGGTCAACCAACTTGATGAGAAACTTCGGGCCATCAATGAAAACATGTCTTCTCTTGCAGATAGTGGTGGTTTTAGAGACATGCTTTTGAAATCTGGAGATCCTACGATCGTGGATGGATCCGTTGATCCTGAAAAGGCCGACACAGGACGATGGAATCTCGAAATTGTGAAGCTGGCAGAAAAAGCCGGCGCGATGTCAAACCTTCTGCCGGACACTAACTCGACAGAACTTGGTGTTGGATATCTTCGGTTTGAGACAGAAGACGGTGACAAAGAAGTATTTATAAACGGAGAAAACAATACTCTAGAGAATGTGGCAAAAGCCATTAACCGTGCTCCTATCAATATGAGAGCTACAATCGTTCAAGAAAAAGGTGGTGATGAAAAAGGGTATAGACTTCTCATCACACACAAAGAGATCGGTGAAGAGCATCCCATCGACTTTCCGACTGTCTATATGCTTGATGGCGATCAGGATTTCTTTTTTGATATTAAGCGAGAGGCCAGCAACGGAAAAATAAAACTCGATGGTTTTGAAATGGAGATTCAAGATAATGTTATCAGGGATCTTATACCGGGGGTCACACTCGACATAAAAAAGCAAGCACCAGGGGAAGTGATCACTCTAGGTATTACGGAAGATTTTGAAGTGATTGCCGGAAAAGTAAAGGCTTTTGTCGATACGATGAACGAAGTGCTGTCATTCATTCAGTCGCAGAGTAAAATTGACGGAAATACTGACACCTCCAGAACTCTCGGCGGCGACAACCTACTCCGCACGGTTGAAAACCGGCTTAGAAGCTTGATTCAAAATCCAGTTGTTGGAATTCAAGGAAACTACAAACGCCTCAGCGAAGTTGGCGTTGAGTTTAACCGCAATGGTACGTTAAGTTACAACGATGAAAAATTTCAATCAGCACTACAGTCGAACCCATACGACGTTCACGCGCTTTTTGTTGGTGACGGGCTTTCGGTAGGAATTATTCCAACCACCAAAAGGACTGTGGGAACTCTCATCGATAGCTCATTTGGAGTGATTCCAAATAGAAAACGGGGACTACAAACCAATATAGATCAAATGGATCGCAGAATTGAGGGGATGGAAAGAAGGGTCTCTCAACGTGAACAGACCTTAAAGCGACAATTTGCGAACCTCGAATCGACCATGTCGCGACTCAAACAACAAGGTGCATTGGTTCAGGCCAAAATGGGCGGCGCCGGCGGAGGAATCGGTGGACTGAACTTTGGAGGGTCAAGTGGAGGAGATAGTGGGAGTTAAAATAGTGTTAGAGGGAGGTCCGCATGAGTGGTAAGGCGGCTTTTAACAAATACAAGCAAACGTCGGTGCTGAGTGCATCCCGCGAAAAACTACTACTGATGCTTTATGATGGTGCTATCAAGTTTCTCAAAAGAGCGATTGTGGCAGCAGAAGAAAAGAAGATCGCTGAGCGAGCAACTTACATTGGCAAGGTCTATGACATTATTCTTGAGCTAAATAATTCGTTGGATCACAAAGTTGGAGGAGAAGTCGCACTCCAACTAGAGCAGCTTTATAACTTTATGACGGAACAACTTGGCAAGGCCAATGTCAGCGGTGAGTCGGAGCCTCTCAAAAACGTTTTACGGGTGCTTGAAACTTTGAACGAGGGTTGGGTTCAGGCAGTAGAGGAAATTAAGACTCAGGGTAAGTCGGAGATCGTTTTCGAGAACAAAAGATCGGGGGAAAAATGAACACTGTTTTGCAGCTTATGAAAGACAGAAATGATCTGCTAGGTAAATTTCACTGTATGAATGAGATCGAGATCGAAAAGATAAAAAATCGAGACTTTCAAACAATTGAACCCTTCTACTCCGGAAGGCAAACTCTCCTCGAAATGATTGATCGTGTAGAGAAAAAACTTGTAAATGAAATTCAGTTCACCCTTTCTGGTCATGACCTTGATTTTACAACACGGCAGTTGGTCGGAGACTTCTTAGAAGAAAGAGATCACCTCGTTACTGAAATCCTCGATCAAGATCTGCAGATTCTCGGATTTATTGAAGAAGAGAAATCCCGAATAATTCGAGATCTTAAAGAAGTCGTTGAAAAAAAAGCTAAGGTAGGCAAATTTCAGTCGGGGATGAAAAAATACAAATTCGACGAAGAAGCGTAGATTATGCAGACTTCGAATTGCTTTGGTTAACAAAAGCTGTTCGTCATCAATTAGTCAGATAGCCTCTTTATAGAGTAATAAATCAAAAAGGTCATGCGCTGAAGAGCTACTTCAGTGCCGCCAAAAGAATATCTTTAACACTGACTCTTCCGTCAAAATGGTGACACTTTAAATGTTGAACCATGCTGATTGCCACTTTGAGTTGGCATCGATGTTGCTCTTCTCATCAGTGGGGGGCGTATGTCAGAACTAGACGTTTCAGAATTTCAATCGCAGGCGCGCGATGTTAACTCCAACTCAATAACAGAATTGGTTAAAAGTTATGAGGAGTCGGGCGAGTTGAGTCTGGTGCTTACAATCGGACAAAGACTTTACGACTCCAATCAGCTCGCTGAAGCTAGATACTACCTTAAGTCGGGACTAGCAAAGACAGAGAGAGAGTCGTTTGAGAGCGCGGTCATTTACAGACTCCTGGGCAATATTGCACTGAAGGAGTCAGACTTCTCGGAGGCGGAATCTTACTACAATCGGGCCCTTGAGTTTGATCCTCTTAGCGAAACTCTTCACGTAAACTTAGGAAGTCTGTTTGTCCAAAACCAAAAATACAATCAGGCTATGTACTATTATACCAAAGCGATTCAAATCAACTCTTCATGTGTGAAAGCATGGATTGGCCTGGCAATAGTAAATAGAGGTAAAGGAGAGCAAGACTTAGCATGGGCCAACCTCAATCGGGCCTTAGATCTAGACTCAGATAGTCTGACAGCAATTCACATATGTGTTGATTGGGCTATTCAAGAAGAGAACTACTATCGAGCGCTTCCCTGGGTAATGAAGTATGTGGCGAACAATCCATCCAATATAGAGATCAAGTACACTCTTGCGGGTATGTTGTTCCACTTGCGCCGTTTCTCCGAAGCAAGAAAAAATTTGCACGAAATTCTGGAGTTTTCACCCGGTTGGTTGAAGGCAATCGAACTCATCGAACTAATTAGGCTAGAGGGGGTTGCAATTGATAAAATGGATTAAGAGTGAAGATGGGTACTGGATTCCTGAAGTAAGCGGACGAACGTATGGAAGTTTGAGAAACCATACGAAAGAGTGCGAAGCCTTTGTCGAAACAATCAGACCTAAGCTGCACGCCTCGAGTGGACTAATACTTCTTGGTGGTGGGTCAAGTCTTGTCATCAACATGTTAGAGTCAATTTTTGATGGCAGGATAGTTGTTGTTGAGGAAGTTAGTACTTTTACGGATTCTGTAATTAGGAACGGGATCAAGACAAGTCCGAGAACATCTATTTGTCAGGCCCACGATGTTGAAGCCGTTCTTGGCGACTTTTCAGTCCGACGAATTCTTATGTCCCCTTATTCAGTGTTGAACTCACCATCAGCGGTGGCAGCCAAGTCTCCGGTTCTCACTCGAATTTATAAAGTGCTTCTGGCACGCAACGAAAAGTTTTTAAGTAGAATGAACGATGTTCGCAAGGGGCTCCAGAAGGCGGGAATTGTCAAAATCGGACCCGGCCACGAGCTAAAGGACTTTGATCTCTCAGATGGCGTAAAGTCGGGAACAAATGAGTGGCGATTACTAGAGGAATTAACTAGGTGACAGAGCTCGCTCACAATTTTTCGAAGACAAAGGTACTCATTTTGAGTCTTCAGAGGCTAGGCGACGTTCTTCAGCAGGTGCCTGTCTTAAATGCACTCGCCGTTGCAGCTCCCCACTGCGAGATAACTCTCGTTTTGGATCGCTCCTCAATGAAAGCCGCTGCGTTTCTAAGCTCGAGCATTGTCGTCACTCCGTTTGACAGAGATCTCTATCTGGAACGACTCAAAGATGATGAAATTCCAATCTACTGGTCGTTGGACGCACTGAGTTCCTGGCTGGCACCTCTTCGGCTCAGACAATTTGACGTGATTGCGAATTTAACTCACACAAAAGCATCGGCCCACTTGGCAACACTCATCGGAGGCTCAAGTTATTTAGGGGCCTATGTTCAAACAGATGGATCTCTGACGGTGGCGGGAGAAGCATTCAAATTGCTTGAAGCGCTTTATAGTTTTAGAGAAGAAGCGTGGCCAAGTCTGACAGAGTTTCATAAATCTGCTCTTCGCTTACTTGTTAGGCCAGATCGCTACCGGGATTTTGACAAATTTTGCGCAAAAGCTGACAGCTTCTGTAGAGGCTCTTCCTGCGTAGACGCAGAAAAGTATGACGTAGTCATACAGGCTTTTGCGTCTGATGAAAAGAAAACGTGGCCGCTGGAGAACACTCTTGAGTTGCTAGATCTCATAAAAAATCGAGTTCCTCGCGTTAAAGTAGCGATACTTTTGGCGCCAGCGGAAGAGGAGAAAATTCCAGAGGAAAGATTGCAAAAAGACAACTTCATAGTCTGTGATCTAACCCGGGCTCGAGACCTAATTGAAGGTGCTAGTGTTTTAGTTACTCCTGACACTTCGATCAAGCACTTGGCCTCGATGACACGTACTCCGGTTATTGAGCTGGCATTAGGGGCTTCAAGTTTCTATAAGTATGGAACAAAAAATAAAGGCAGCTATATTCTCGCCCCAACGGTCGATTGCTACCCATGTAAGCCGCGGGAGAAGTGTGCTAATGGATTCGCGTGTGCAAGTCAGATCTCTGTTGAAGTCGTCTTTTCGTTGGTTATGCAGATCCTATCGAACAACGACTTACAGGTGTGGGATGATTCCACTCTCTACGGAACTGAAATCTATGAGTGTATTAACGGGATGTTTCACGATGTCTGGTATAAGTCGCATTCAAGATCGAAGCAGAGTGTGGAAGCCTATCTTTCGAAATCTTTGCTGCTTTGGAATTTGCGAGGAGATCAGGAGTCAAACTTAAGCGATAGAATCATTCAGGATGTTGCAGATGATTGGGTAAAAATAAGCGGCACACACCTCGGAGCTGCGAGAGAGGACCTGATAGAAATATTCGATCAAGCGAGCCTTGTCGCACGGTGGCTCGATAAGCTGAGGTGGTCGATTGCTGGCGCCTTTGACTCCCAGGTGCTCAAGCTCATTAGTGATATTGGCGCTGAGGCTGAAGCTTCCTTTCTGCTTAGAAATATTTTGCTCGAAAGAGTGAAGCTAGTTGAGCTATCAGACAACACATTTGCTTTTAGAAGACGTGTGGCAGTTTTGATTGATGAAATTGAAGAAGGAATTCAGTTCACAAAAAAAGTAGCACAGAGAATAGAGAGTACGCTTATACACAGAGGTGAAAATGATGAAGTTAGAAGCAGAGGCCTTGAAGAAGGCGCTGAAAAAACTTGAGATGATCCAAAAGAAGATTGATGGCAATCAGATCATGAAAAGATCGGATATAGTTGGCTTAGTGCTATACGAGTGCTTAAAGGAGCAGGTTAGAGATGAAAATACTCGCCCTACAACTCGCCAGATATGGTGACATTGTACTAACTTTAAGAAGTATTGAAAAGCGTTTTGCGGCTGATCCTTCTTTTGAAGTCGATTTGCTAGTTCGAACTGGGTTTGCAGACATTGTTCCTTCAAGTAACCCTCGACTAAAAGTTAAGACACTTGATCCACGAGCTTTTCTACAGCCTATCTCAAGTGGGGATGAGTCCGGGATGGACGCCTCACTAAAGACGGTAGAGGAGTGGCTAGATCAACTGGCAAAGTGCGATTATGACGGCGTTATAAATTTTAGTTTTTCTCCACTGAGTAGCTTCATCTGTCTCTTTCTGGAAGAGGCGGGGCATTCTGTTATTGGTTATTCAAGGCACAGAGACGGAACCTTTAGCGCAAGGGGATTTACTTCTCGCTACTTCTTTTCACAAGTGGGGGTTCTTAAGCCAAATACTACTCATTTAACGTGTATCTTTGATCGAATGTTGAATGTAGAGGATGAGATTTGTCGAGATCCAGTGCTTGAGAGAAGTCCTTTTCCGCGGACGCCGGCGAGCTACGCGTTGATTCACGTCGGCGCATCAGAAGAATCAAAGCTCTTAAGTGTCGGACAGTATTTTAGAATTGTCGAAGGGTTGACGAGATGGCTGAGTCTTCCAATTATTCTTGTTGGCTCAAAAAGAGAATCTTGGCGCTCAGAAGTTTTAACTTGTGGTTTACAAGATAAAAATCTGATTGACCTTGTCGGCAAAACTTCGATAACCGAGCTGACTGAGGTTGTCTCTAGAGCAACCGTCGTGATTGGGTGCGATAGCTTGGTGTTGCAATTATCCTCATACTTCAACCGGCCCACTTTTATTGCAGTGAATTCTCAAGTGAATCCATTTGAAACGGGGCCCACGGCTGAAGCTGGTTTTGTCTATTATGCTACGGACATGTCTGCACTATGCATTCAGGAAATCGTATCTGATATTGTACGACACTTGAAGGGATTTGCCCCCAAAAACCATACTCTCAGTTGGTGTAAATCAACTTCGCAACTTGAGCCGACTCCCGAGGGGATCGGTTTTGAGACATCGAAACAGATCTGGAATGGCCAGTTCGGAGCCTTGATTTTAAGTCGGCCACCTGACCTTCCGGTTGAGTCTTTAAGAGAGCTCATTGAGACGGCGTTGACTCAGCTGTACTCTATCAAGAGAAACGGATTCAGCACCGCATCGAGGGGGATTTTAACAAGTGTCGATGAACTTTTTGATATTATTGAACGGCAGCATTTAGACTGGATGCCGTGGATCCGTTGGTTCAATATGCTTCGAACTCAAATTGGACCTGGTAACGAAACAGAGACAATCGATAGAACGATTAGTTGCTTCCGATTAGCAGATCTTAGTTTGAAAAATCTGACAATTAGGCGAGATGACACACTGGTGGAAGTCAAAAAAGAAGTAAGAGACGATCAAAACGTTTTACAAATTTGACGGAGGTTGAGATGGAGATTCGACATCTCACGCGAAATGAACTTGAAAAAGAGAAGAAGAGTGGGCGGTCAATTGGTGAACTTCTTTCATCTATCGAAGACGGTTTGATAACTCAGAAACTCTATTTGGTAGCGGTCACCGTTAATGAACAAAAAATCTTTGATCTGGAGGAGGATTCCTTTCGAGCGCTTTCTCTCGAGGGTGTGTATTCACTTGAAATAACCGTGCAGACGTTATCTGAAATAATTAAAGACACAAGCTCATCTGGCATCCACATGTGTGAGGAAATCGGCAGAGATATTGAGGTTGTTGCTAAACAGATACAGACAAAAGGCTTGAACGAGCAGAGCGCCCAGACTGTTTCTCGAATTAGCAATGCGCTCAAAGATTTGTTTGATTTGTGCGATCACTTGGCATCTGCTGCAGAGCCGTTAAAAGTTCATTGGAACTCTGAAGAACCCGGCGGCTTTGGTTTTTTTTCACAGACCGTAAATCGAATGGTCGACGAACTGGAGGGTGGCGAATTTGTCCTTCTTTGCGACACGCTATCTTATGATCTTCTTGAGGGGATACTGGCACTAAAGTATTCTCTTGAAGAGGTGAATCACGATGCGCGTGGAGAGGTCGGTCGCAGAGTCTAGCAAAAGAATCGGTTGTCACGGCTTAGGTTCGCGATTGATAGCTAAGCTTTCGAAGGGCCACTGGCAAATTTCCCACGAGAGCGACATCTCGAAGTTGAAGAATGGTAGCTTTGACCTTTTGATTGTTGATTGGTCTTTCCTTAAAAAATCAGAAATCCAGGATCAAGAATCCATTCTATATAAGAACAATATCATTTTTAGTGCTCCAACCTGGAACAAACAAGATCTCGGATTAGTGTTTGCTCAATCTAAATCTACAGTAACCCACAAATTTGTATGCGAAGAAGACCCACAAGAAGTGATTGACAGTTGTTTGCTAAAAGGCTTTCACCAAATGGAGATTGCTGAAATTGACAGGGAACTAAAAAAAACGATTCAGATCCAGTTTAAGGAGCTTCAATCTATTACTGGCAATCTTAATACTATCGTCGACTCGCGCACCCAAGTATTGAAAGAGAGCTTGAAGAAACTTGAAGATTCGAAGAGTCGACTGCGCATGCGAACGCAAACGTTAGAGCGGTTGTTTGAAACAGAAGATCTTGAGAAGTGGATTTGGACCCTCAAGAGTCAGCTAACCCCCGCGGATCCAATGCGTGGTCCCATCGTTTTGATAAAGACAGATAAGCTTAACTATATCGCTCACAGTCTTGGTCCGAGGGTGCAAGAAAACTTCGTAGGAGACCTTGGTTTTAGTTTGAATAGAGACGTGAAACTGTTGAGCGAACAGGCGCAAAGTAAGCTAGCGGCGACCATCCAGCGGCCGTTGGGGCGAGTTGCGGGTTGGGCGCTTCCGACGGAAGAGGTAGAGGGCGTTGACTTGCCCGGATTTGGGAAGACGTTACAAATCTACCTACTGTTCGAGATCGTTCGCACAAATTTAACTTCACAGAAAGCAAGCCAGAAGGCTCTTTCCAATTGGGTGCTTCCACTGAGTCTTTCTTTGATGAGAGTCTTAGTTAGGGAGCGCTGGGCAAGCCAACTGGTTCTGTGGGAAAAAACATTCGAATCAATTAAGGAGCCGATTGCACTACTGCAATCAGACTTTCAGATTATTCGTTGTAACTCAGCCTTTCAACGACACCTCTCTGAAGAAAAACGATGTTTCGAAATGTTCTTTGGCAAAGCGGCTCCCTGTGATGACTGTCCGATGATGGGTTCAAGCACTTCGACTCAAATTAAATCATTGAACTCAATCTTCGAGGTCGAATCGTTTTTTTTGAAGGAACTTTCAAGCAAAAATCAGAATGTTTTTATTCATCGATACATTGACATAGCTCAAGAGCGTCAACAGCACTCCCAAGATCTTCAATCAGAGAAAATGGCTTCACTAGGTCTTTTGGCGGGAAACATCGCTCACGAATTAAATAATCCACTTGGAGGAATATCTTCTTTGTGTCAGTTAGTACTATTAGAACCCAATCTATCTGCAGGGTCTCGAGAAGATGTGACGGAGGTTTTAGAAAGTGCGATTCGGTGTCAGAACATCGTGAAAGATCTGCTGGAATTTGTAAAGACCGACCCAGAACAAGGCGTGCGGACTTTTGACTGCGGTGAGCTCATAGATAAGACGCTCCCCTTTTTAAAAGTAGTTCTTCGTGAGCACCTCGTTCGAATAGAGAGGCATGATCAAGGCGCACTACTAACAGGGCCCTTCTCAATGTACCAGCAGGTTCTTTTTAATTTGCTTCACAACGCCGTTCAGGCGACGGAAAGTGGTGGGGAGATCGCTTTACATACGAAGGTGAACGAGGCAGGGAAAATAGCACTGCAAGTGAGAGACGACGGGAGGGGTGTGGACGAACAGAGTTTGCCTAAAATCTTTGAAGCCTTTTTCACGACAAAACCCGTGGGCCAAGGGACCGGCCTAGGACTTAGCCTAAGTCGTGCAATTATGCGTAGGCATGGAGGGGAACTTGTTTTCATTCCGACAGAAGGCAAGGGTGCTTGCTTTGAAATGCAGTTCAAATAGAATGTTTTACTAGGTGGCTATGAAGATTTTAATTGTCGACGACGAACCTCTAATAAGACGACCGTTAAGAAAGCTGTTCGAGGGCCGCGGACATACAGTTATGGAAGCTGCTAATGGGTTAGAGGGACTGGATGCGCTGCAAAGCTTTTTTCCGGACATTGTCTTTTTGGACGTTGTCATGCCTGGATTGACTGGCCCACAAGTGGTTGAGCAGATTCCCGGCAATTGTGAGGCAAGAGTGTTCTTGATGTCTGCATTTTCTGAGAACAAGCTTGATTCGCTCATTCAGTCAAAGAAAATTGAGGCTTTTATCAAGAAGCCATTTGAAAATATTGTTAATCTATTGTCTTTGATTGAAGGCGAGTCTCCCAAGGAGTGTTTATGAGCGAGGTCCCCGTACGAAAGAAGGTCGCGGCCTTTCCTTTTGAGATTCGCTTCCTATCAACCCGGCCATCATGCAAGGGGAGCGTTTTGAAGCTAACAAAAGTAGGACTTATTGTTGAAGCGCAATCGCTATTGTTGACGCCAAACGAACAGGTTGAAGTAGAATTCACCCTTCCGGTATTTAAGGACACTATAAAGGCAATCTTGGTTTGTATTAAAACGTATGATCATTCCGACCCCAAGGCCTCCAGTCCCGACACGAAAGTGAGACGATTAACGGAGCTGCATTTTAAAAGTATCTCGGCTGTAGCGGAATCAATATTGGATCGCTTTCTAGCCCAATTAAAGAGTGGCGCTCGTTGAGAATTATCGGCGGAAAGTTTAAAGGTAGAAAATTAGTTACCTTTACAGCGGACCACATTCGTCCGACCTCAGATCGCGTTAAAGAGAGTCTATTCAACATTCTTATGACAGAATGGGAAGGCGCTCGCGTCTTAGATCTTTTTAGTGGAACAGGAAATCTTGCGTTAGAGGCGCTCTCTCGAGGAGCCTCTCAAGTGGTTGCAGTTGAAAGTCATAAAAAGTCTCTGGAGATCATCGAAAAGAACATATCGCATTTGGGTGTTAAAGGAAGTATCGAACTGAGAGGGCAAGATGTTTTTGCTTTTTTGCAAAAATACAGTGGCGTACCTTTTGAGATAGTTCTGGTAGACCCCCCCTTTACCAAGGCGCTTGCAGATTCTGTCATGGTGAGCCTATCGACTTCGGCTACCTTGCACCCATCGACAATTGTCGCTATTGAATCCTCTAGAAAAGAAAAACTGATTGATCAGTACGGAAGCCTTTACAGGTACGACCGACGAGAATACAGAGACAAAACATTATCTTTCTTTCGACAAGGAGATTCAACGTGAAGGCAGTTTATCCAGGAACCTTTGACCCTCTTACTTTAGGGCATTTAGATATTATTGAGAGAGTAGCGGGGATATTTAACGAATTGGTTATTCTTATTGCTCACTCTGTATCAAAGGACGCATGGTTCACTCCAGCTGAGCGCAAGTCATTGCTTGAAGAATCTCTAAAACACTTGAAGAATGTGACTGTTGATATTCACACGGGTCTGACTGTCGACTATTTAACCGAAAAAAAGGTGAGTGTTTTGGTCCGGGGCTTGAGAGTGATCTCAGATTACGAGTATGAAATGTCTATGGCAAATATGAACCACAAGCTTGCAAAGGGTGTGGAAACTCTCATTATCTTTTCTAAGCCAGAGTTCAGTTTTTTATCTTCTAGAACAGTAAAAGAAGTGGCCTTTCATGGGGGGCCCGTAGAGGGGTTGGTTCCTCCACCCGTTGTTAAAGCGTTAAAAGAGAGGAGTCAGCGACGATGATTCAGCTTTCTCAAAGAGCTAAAAATTTAAAACCATCGCCCACGTTGGCTCTTGCGGCAAAAGCCCGCGAGCTCCAAGACAGGGGCGAAGATGTTATTTCGTTAACCGTAGGTGAGCCAGATTGGCCAACCTACGACTTCGTAATAGAAGCTGGAATCGAGGCCCTTTATCAAGGCCACACAAGGTATGTTCCTGCAAATGGAATCCCTGAGCTGCGAAAAGTCATAGCTGATGCGTTTTCGAAAGAGACAGGCCTGACAGTTGATTTCAAAAGTCAGGTAACGGTTAGCGCAGGTGCGAAATTTGTATTGTTCTCAGCCATGCAGTCGCTGATTGACAGTGGTGATGAGGTTATTTGCCCTTCACCCTATTGGGTGAGCTACCCAGCAATGGTCGAGCTAGCAGAAGGTGTCCCGGTAATTGCTCACTGCTCGAAAGCAGATCAATTCAAACTGACACCAGAAATCTTGGAATCTAAGATTTCCGCTAAGACGAAATTGCTGATTCTCAACTCGCCATCTAACCCAACCGGTATGGTGTATTCGGAGCCGGAGTTAAAGGCGCTTTCTGAGGTTCTTGTCACTTACCCAAAAATTACTATTTTGAGTGACGATATTTATAATAGGCTCTACTTTTCTCAAAAAGTGGCTCCTCACATTTTGAAGGTGGCTCCGCAGTTAGCTGATCGAGTATTATGTGTAAACGGAGTTTCTAAGACTTACGCTATGACAGGCTGGCGCTTGGGTTGGGGCATAGGTCCTTCTCACATAATTAAAGCAATGTCTGACTACCAGTCTCAAAGTGTATCTTGTGCGCCGTCGTTTGCTCAAAGAGCAGCTATTACTGCGATACTCGGGGGCGACAATCGTGTTACCGAAAGTGTTCGTGTGCTCAAAGGGCGAATCAACAAAGCGGTAGATTGCGCTCAAAAAATCGCGGGACTTGAGCCCTTTGCACCGCAAGGCGCGTTTTATCTTTGGCTAGGAATAGAGCGCCTACTTGGCAAAAATCATAATGGGAAGTTGCTGCGTAATTCTAGCGACTTTGCGATGGAGCTGATTGAGTCTGAAAAGGTTGTGACTGTACCCGGGCTCGACTTTGGTCAAGACGGATATTTACGGCTGAGTGTTGCGCTACCTGATCAACAAATCGTTGAAGCCTTCTCACGCATTGCCCGTTTTGTGTCGGAGCTAACTTAAGAACGCTCAGTTAAGATCACTTAGCGAGGTCTGGTCTCGGAAGAACCAACAAAAGAGACTTGGTACCTTGATGTAAACGATTTACTCTAGATCTTAGGAGGGGTTGCGTGGGTGCGTTTGGACTACTGCAAATTTTGATAGACATTGTTTTGTGCCTAAGTTTGTTAATACTGTGGAAGAAGTACTTTCGGCTAGCTGCAAAAGATGACCCGCGTTTAAGTAGAGGCCTACAAATACTTCAAAGTAAGATTGCGGTTCTCGAAGATTTGTCCGATCGAACAGAACATCAAGTTAGGCAGCTGAGCTTGCTACTTGATGAAAAGAGCAAAGAAGTCCAAGAGCGCATCGAGTCTGCTGACAGGCACATAGACGGCATTAGACGATCCATACAAAAGAGTCTTGAAGTCGCCAAAATATTTGAAGACAAGATTCCGCATGCGGAGGTCGTCGAGCGCCAAAATACCCAAAAGTATCTTGATGCAGCGAAGATGGCTCATGCAGGAGAATCAGTCGATGCGATAGCTGCGAAAGTCGCACTACCTAAAAATGAGATTGAGATAATCGTTAAGATCCACAAAGACCGGTCGATAGTAGGCGCACATGAAAACACCGAAAATGATCCTGTCAGTCAGGAAAGATTTGTACTCAATCAACCAGACAACTCTTTTGTGGAAGATTCTAAGAGTCCAAACACTTGAAAAGTTTGTTTCGGTTGAATGAAATAATCGAAACAAAAATAGTTGAGATGGTGTCCTCATCTATTTTTATCGTTAGTGTTCGGGGTAAACTGCTTCGGGTAACAAACAGTTCACATTTGAATCTTAGGGCCGATGATGAGATCCGGCTCCGAGTTCAATCTTTAGATCCAGTGAAACTGAGCACAGATCTGAAAGGTGCACATCGTCAGCTAAATCGCACTGTCTAAGCGTCAAGCTTCGATGACGAAATCCCATCTTATGCGAATGCGACCATCAGACTCTACGATTCCCTCAGGAGGGTTCGGAAAGGGCGCAGCTTCTTTAAAGGCTTCGATGGCTGCATCGTCCAGATCAAGGACTCCTGACTGATCTAGTACTTGTACGCCAACAAGTGTTCCGTTTCTATCTAACAAGATTAATAGTTTGGTAATTCTGTCTTGCCGTGAGGCAAGCTGTCTGCCTTGACGGAACATCCTGCTGACTTTTTGTTTGATCTTCGGCTCCCAAAACAACCCAATTCGATCTTTAATTCTTTTGTAGTACGAAAAGTACACGAACTCTCTGGTGCTTAGCAGAGTTTGAACACCGACTTCGATTTCTTTTAGGTAGTCATCGTTGGCACTCGGCGTACCCAATTTCTGTCCTTTGGAGGCAGCTTTTAAGTCCCAATTGAACTTGGGAATTAAGTCTTTCATTTTCACTGAGCCAGCTGATTTGACACCATCGCCAGATTCTTCTGCAAGAACACTTCCTTCATTCGCTGAATCGGGTTTGTTCTTGTCTTCAGCTTTTTCTTCGCTTCCCAATTGTCCTGCTTGATTGTTGAAGTCGCCCCTAAAGGGAGCCTTGGTTTCACGCACAACTCTTTGGTTGTTACGACTTAAGAACTTTGAGTCTTCCGGCACTTCGTCATTAACGGCCTGTTCACTTTGATCAACTATTTGCTTTTCTGCGCTGTTAAGTAACTTCGCAGCTTCACTGGGATCTTTTTCATCTAGATAAGTGACTTCGATTTCTTCGTTACTTGGAGGCATCGTTGAATAGGGCCGCTGAAGGAGCATTGCAATCAAGGCAACTATATGAAGCAGGAGAGAAAGGCTAAATGAGATTTTAGTTTTGTTTCTTATCATTTATCCCTCTTAAATCTATTCGGATTCTGGTTGAGGCGGCTTTAGGCTTTTCACTTGGAGGCTTTGAAATTTGCTCTTAGACTAGTGTCATGAAATACAGCGTCTGGGCGCAAACTGACCGCGGATTAAAGAGGCAAACCAACCAGGATACTTTCCTTATTGATAGGGAGCTGGCTCTATTTGCTGTAGCCGATGGAATGGGCGGGCATAAAGGGGGCGAGGTAGCTTCTGCGTTGGCAGTGCAAACAATTCGCGAGGTTGTATCAGAAAGTTTTGAAAAGGACGCGGGCAAACGTCCACTTGACCTTATTTCGGATGCATTTTTAGAGGCCAGTGATCGAATTTACCAAGTTGCACAAATGAAACCTTCCCTCACCGGCATGGGCACGACCATGGTCGCGATACTTCTTCGAGACAACATCGTCTATGTAGGAAATGTTGGAGATTCACGAGCTTATTTGTTTTCAGAAGGCCGCCTTTGGCAGGTGTCGGAGGATCACTCCCTTATGTGCGAGCAACTGAGAAGTGGCATACTTAAGGAAAGTGACGTTGCCGACTTCGCTTCAAAAAACATTATCACTCGCAGCGTTGGCTTCGAGCCAAAGGTCCAGGCAGATTTGCTTTTTCGGCCAGCTAAGCCAGGTGAGATATACCTTCTTTGTTCGGACGGCGTATCTGGCATGTTGGAAGACACTGACATTGAACGAATTCTTACCCAAGCAAACGCCGATAGGATGGTCCCCGATCTCATCGAGCAGGCGAAGGATGCTGGTGGGGATGACAACATTACGGCTTTGCTCCTCTCTATAGAATCCCTCAGCTGAAACGTGAATTGACGCATTCTGACACTGGAATTATCCTACATTTAGGGATAGTGTTTCTTTCTAGAGGGGCGTTTTGGACCGAAAACACGTAACAATACTTTTGTTAACCGACCAAAAGGGCGTAGGAAGACGATTTGTTATTCCTGTAGGCTGGTTCCGGTTAGGCGTATTTGCCGCATCTTTGCTGGCGGTATTAATTGTTGCAGTTGCGGTCGATTACTCGGGACTCTTGCTTCAATCCGTTGAAAACAAAAAACTGCGCGGAGAAAACGCTCAGCTGAGATCTCAGTTTGAGGTTTTAGAAGAAAGAGTCGAGGGCTTAGAGGCAAGTCTCGAACGTGTTCGCGCTTTTACTGCAAAGCTCAAAGTAATTACTGATACCGACGATGAGGACCGTGCACTGACGCTCGCAATGGGACCCATCGACTCCTATGACGAAAACTTTGAAGAGACAGAAGATCGAGGACCCGCTTCGGTATTTTTAAAAGAAGACGCTTTGTTCTTAGATAAGCCCGTACTCGATGCAGAATCAGGGGAGCTCGCTATTGAAACCCAGCGCGGTTACAATAGTTTGTTGATTCGAGTCGAGCGAAATCTTAAAGAGTCGGCACTCAGAGAGCAGGGCACACTAGAGCTTCTTGAACTGCTGTCGAGTCGACAAAGTCTTTTGCGGTCCACTCCTTCTATCGCGCCGCTAAGAGGGTGGTTGAACTCGGAGTTTGGTTACAGAAAGCATCCCGTTACGGGACGAGCCGTATTACATCAAGGTATCGACATCCGAGCTCCCATGGGCTCACCCGTTCGCGTTACTGCTGATGGAGTTATATCTTTTGCTGGCTACGACGGTGGTTACGGCAAGCTTGTGTCAGTCGACCATGGTTATGGTGTTGTCACACGTTACGGCCATAACTCCCAGCTGTTTGTTATCCCTGGGCAAAAGGTGAGCAGGGGTGATGTGATTTCGGCAGTCGGTGCTACCGGCCGCACAACTGGGCCCCACCTTCATTATGAAGTTCGTCTTAACGGCGTTGCCGTCGACCCCAAAAATTACATTTTATCAGAGTAAATTTTCGGAATTCACAGTGCTTCAGGTTTTCAAATCTTCCATTTTTTTCAAATGAAAAATTTCTTCGAGCTACTCCCATTAACGGGAGCAGTAATTATCGCTTAGAGTATTGGAATCTAGCGCGTGCACCTTTTTGGCCGTATTTTTTACGCTCAACTTCTCTTGGGTCGCGAGTTAAAAATCCAGCTTTCTTAAGTGCAGGCCTAAGGGTCTCATCAAGAGAACAAAGTGCACGAGCAACGCCGTGTCTGATAGCGCCAGCTTGACCGGCTTCGCCCCCGCCTCTTACTGAAATCATAAGGTCGACATCTGACCTCTTACCGGCAAGCTCTAAAGACTGCATGCTCACCTTTAGGGAAGTACTTCGCTTCAGGTATTCTTCGATGGGCCTTTTGTTAACGACGATTTTTCCTTTTCCGGGCTTAAGAAAAACTTTCGCTGAGGCTTCTTTTCTTCTTCCAGTCGCGTAGTATACCTTTTCAGCCATTGCGGCACTTCTCCTTAGTGTTTAATCTCAACCAATTGCGGCTTTTGAGCCACGTGAGGGTGCTCTCCGCCTGCGTAAATTTTTAGTTTCGTCAAAAGATGCCGAGAAAGTTTGTTCTTCGGAAGCATGCCCTTTACAGCATCATAGATGATGAAAGAGGGGTCTTTAACTAGCATTTCAGCAGCCGTCGTTTCTTTCATAGAACCAAAAAAACGAGAGTGTCTGTAATACTTCTTTGAATCCCATTTTCCGCCGGTTAATTCTACTTTGTCACAATTAATGACGACAACAAAATCACCATTATCAACATGGCTGGTGAACGTGGGTTTGTTTTTTCCGCGCAAAAGTTCGGCAATTTGAGTCGCCAAACGACCTACTTTTTTGCTATTTGCATCTACCAAAACCCAATTTCTTTCAGCGGTTTCGGCATTGGCCATGAACGTCGACATGAGAAGCTCCTTACGAAGTCCTCGGTTTTAAATTTCCCGGCATTCTTTGTCAAGATCTTCAGGATAGTTAACTCTGACAAGATAGAGACCCCAGGCCGGGGCCGTCTTGAGGGCGGCCTTGCGATCTTTCGCCGCCAAGATGCGCCCGATCTCGTTAGAAGGGCGTTTGTGGACAGCCAACTGGATCTGGGTCCCCACGAGGTTACGAACCATTTGCTTCAAAAATCCATCTCCCACGATGGTAAAATCATAGAATCTGTCTTCTAACGGGATCTTTTCTACCAGGGAACTCCTGGCAAAGCTGGGCTCTTCATACGCCGCCATCGCGGCCGGCTCGCCTTGCCGCAGCGGGATGAGGGCGGCGCTTTCGCCACTGACGGCGTTCAAAGATCTAGCCTTGGTTTTCTCGTCAGCACACGCGGTTAAAGGTTTTTCAGGGAAGCTCTCAATGTGATTCCAGGCTGGCTGGCACGTCCATTTTGCGGAAAACACAGTTCTCACGTTGTGTTTAGTTTTTGTTCCCGAGTTTTTGAACGAGGTAAAATCGTGCGTTCCTTCGATCTGGGCGGCCAATGCATTAAGTTCTGAGAGGTCGAGCGATGTTCGTACCCATTGAGCGACATTGCGAAAGAGGGGTGAGGGTCTGAGTGCGTTGTACACCCGGTAGCGGTATATCTTAGAGACGGCAGAGGCCATCGCATGAAAGTGAGGGGGTGCAATAAACGCCCGCCTGCAAATTATCGAGTCGGGTAAAAGGCTGTTCAGGCTGTAGCAAAAATCCGCTGTTTCTAAAAGTTTGAGCGATCGAAAATGAATGGTTTGCTCGATCGCGTGTACTCCCGCATCGGTGCGCCCCGATGCAAGAACGGTGATTTTCGTACCAAAGAGGGAGCTCAAAGCATCTTCGATAACCTGCTGAATGCAAGGCTTTTGAAAGTTGCTTTGGCGCTGCCAACCCCCGTGAGGCGTGCCGTCGTAGCTAATCGTGAGACGGTATTTGATCATGATTAGCTTTTACCTATACCTTGCAAGAAAGGCTAAAGGAATTAGGGATACGTTTTGAAATCTACCGGGATGGCCTTGCGGTGGACCGAGTCCTTTGGGCGATAGCGCTGAAAGGCGCCCACCCACCGTAAAGCTTTGCCGGCCACATCGACCCACGCGTTTCCTAGCCTTTGTCTTTACGATCTCGGGGTGGCCGTCGGGGTAGGGTTTATTTGCCAGAGACAAAGTTCAAGATGACTCGTTGAGGACCGGTTCCTAGTTTTGTAAGAGCGCGCCCGTTGCGAATTATTTCGAAAGTGAAATTTTCAAAAGTTGCTTCTCGTTTCTTGGATGGGTTCTGCCGACCTAAGCCAGTTTCCGAAAAATAATACCGATCCAAGTAATCAACGAATTGGTTATCATCCATTAGACGCATGAGTTGGTCGAATGCTAGTGGATCACCTTGCTCCTGAATTCCAATCCTTAAAGGTTCATAAATTGTATTCATCAAATAATTTATCTTTATCACACGGCGCTTCGAATTTGAGTTTACAAGGATGTCTCTGACAGTTTCACTTGAGCACATCGAAAACTTTCCGCCGGAAACGTAAATTTCATCGGCTTCGACACACATTTGGTGGTCGCCTCCCTCCGAGGGGACATTCACATTTAGAAAACTTAGAAAATATAATGAGGGGCTATCAGCTAGCCTTTTAAGACGTATGACGGGAAGCCCTTCATTTGTGAATGATTCTGCGACCTCATTTATAGGCCCTTTGGTTACCTGCTGTCGGTCCCAAAGCGCGGAGGGATGAGTCACAAATAGAACCGCTTTTGCCTTTAAGGGTGTACACGGTTGTCCAAACGCGACAGAAAATGGCAATGTCCACGTAAGAATAACTACTAGGCAGCTCTGGATTCGCATTTAATTTCTCCTGTCCTCATCAATGCAATTCGGGGGCCTGGCGCTTGTGATTCGGGTGGCACACAACTTAGTGCCGTAAATTTTAGTCCAAAACTCAATATTTAAAGGGGGCTGCTTGGCTGTAAAAGCGCGGGCTTTTCGTAAGTCTACCAAAATTAGGGCGCGGATCTTCGGCCGGGTTGCTTCTTGAGACGTAAGACTCATCCGTTACTTTTTTAGACATCGCGGGAGCTCAACGTACTCGTTCGCTTTTTGTTTGTACTTCTACTTCTACTTCTACTTCTATTTGTATTTGCGTGGCACTGTCGCTTCGCAACTCTATGTAACCCATCAGTCACTGTGGATGCTATAGACATTGAACTTTATTTCAAAACTTGTTGACTAGGTTTTCGCACTCTTAGTTGGCCATAGGTTTAGCGTGGGATGTCCGCCACGTTAGGGGATTCGTGTTTGTCTTGAACAGCCCACTACAGGCTAGGTTCCGTTCGTTTACATTTGAGTATTTGGCTCACTGAAGTGACACATCAATTTCAAGGAATCTTCGAAAATGCGCGTTTCAAAACCCGTGTTAGGGTGGCCAAAAGCAAAGAAAAACGATGAATGCGAAAGAAAGGAAGTGCAATGAATCCAAAAGATCTGAAAGACCAAGAACTCTTAAGTAAAACGAAGTCACTAGTGCAAAAAGAGCGAGAACTCCTTACCGAGGTTCTTCAACATATGCGCGAGATAGATCGGCGAAAACTCTACAGTGATCTCGGGTACCGCAGCCTTTTTGACTATGCCGTCAAAGAGCTCGGCTATTCTGAAGGACAAGCAGCAAGACGCATTCAAGCACTGCGGCTAATGAATGAGATTCCGCAAGTGAAAGCGAAGATCGAATCTGGAGCACTTTCACTAACTAATATCTCTCACGCTCAGAGCCTTTTTAGAGAATCAAAAAAAGCGGCTAATCCCATGAACAGCGAACAGAAGCTAGAGGTTTTAGCTAAGCTAGAGAACAAATCAACGAGAGAAGCAGAAAAGGTACTTTATTCTATTGGCTTTGAAACAGCAATACCTCGCGAGAAGGAGCGTGTTATTTCAGAAACCGACACTGAAGTACGGTTTGTCATAACCGAGGAACTAAAAAACAAGCTGCAAGTGGTGCGAGCTTTACTTGGCATCAAGGGTGTTAACATGGGCTGGGCAGAGCTCATCTCTGAAATGGCTAGTCTTAGCGCCGAGCGACTAGAGCAAAAGAAATTCGGCAAAAAACGCGCTGAGCCTGAACAAGAGCAAACTTCCCGAAGTCGAAACAAAGCCTCGGAAGTGATAGTTTCAGAACATGACCACGAACAAACCAGACAAAACTTTACCGACACCAAAAATGAAGTGAACCTCCAGCAGAACCCCATCGCGACCAAACAGCGCGTTACAAGATACATTTCTGCCGAAGTGAAGCACAGAGTGTGGCTTCGAGATAAGGGCAGATGCCAAAAGTGCCAAAGCAAGTATCTACTACAATATGATCATGTGAAACCGATCGCATTAAACGGTGAGACGAGTGAGCACAATTTACGCCTACGTTGCTTTTCGTGCAATCAGCGCGCGGCAATGAAAACATTCGGAGTGAATCATATGGCTAAATATCAAAATCTAAACAGCAAACACGGCTGTCCGGAGAAAATTCAAAAATCTCTAGGCGTGTAACTCTTGTGTGGCGGAGAATGGAGCAGTCCTGGGGAGGACCTCCGCTCCCATACTTGTATGGGTACTATTCAGCCTATCCGACACAAAAAATTTGGCTTCCGTCTGGCTCGCTCCGCCCGAAGTCCCTAGTCTGCAGTGGCCGCTTCTCCGCCCCGCTCGTTCCTCCCGCAATCCAAAGTCCGAATTGTCCGTTAAGCAGCGTAATTGCTTTGGCTGTGCTCAAAAAATTGGGGGCCGTGGATGTTTAATGAAGCGCCGACGGTGCTAAGATCCTATCGATTTTTCAAAGTGGCGTTCGTTGTTTTGCGGTGATTCAGCGCGTAGGTTAAGTTTCGCGTGGTGAAGAAAAATATGCAAATTACTTTAATCTCTATACGGAACGGTTGGCTCGCCGGACTTATACTTTTGTTTTTGTTTTCGCCAGTTTCTGGAGCAGGTACGTTTTGCGATGGGATCATGGGCCCAGGGACGTGGCGAGTAGCTGAAAGAAACGAGGCGTTTTTTAGCGGGCAAAGGAAAGTGTCTTCGGATCAGCTTAAAGCAGCTATCCGGGCCTATGTTGAGTTTGAAAACAGTTCGTCAAGAGCTGGCGGAGCAGGTGCACAACGTGTGCTCGCGAGTAATTGGCGAGAGCTCGCACACGCAGCGGAAGCAATAAATCTTAGCAAAGATGAGCTTGAGCAATTGGTGGCAAAAGAAATCTTGCGGCAAGCTGGTGCGCGAGCCGAATCTTCGCGTGTTGTGACTCAAGAAAGCATTCGTCGCGCCGATCAAGTTCGCAAGCAGCAGGAACAAGTCAAAAACTCTACAATAGATGGCAATCTAGTGATTATGCACAGAATAGAACCTGGTCGGTTTATGATGGGCGAAGGCAATAATCGAGTTCCTGTGATTTTAACTAAGATGCCTGAGATTATGGCGTTTCCTACCACCCAGATTATTTATAAAACCATAGCGGAACTTGCGAACAAGCGATTCCCGCAGAAGTATCAGATTAATCCTGATCCTTCTAAGTATAAAGGCGATACGAGACCTGTGGAGCGGGTATCGTATGAGGACGCAGAAGAGTGGGTCGATGCTCTTAATGATCTTTCAGATGCTGGAGAGCCTGCCCTTCAGAGTCTAATTTCAGATCATAAAAAAGGAATGCGTTACGGAGCGTTTATAACAGAAGCTCAGCGTGAATACCTGATGAAAAAAGCTAAAACTGAAGACGGCGACAGCATAGATGAGATGATAAAAAGGAATGATATAGCGAAATTGAAACAATACGCTGCCTTTGGGCGTTCAAGCTCTGATGGAACGGTTCCTGTGGATCAGTGCGAGCCTCTCTTCATTGATGGTAAGCCATTTTATGGACTTAGTGGAAACGTGTGGGAGTGGGTGCAGGATGCGTGGGACGGTAGTTTGCCCCTTAAGGGTGGAACAGACCCCGTGGGTACAGAAGGCTCTATCCGCGTTATACGTGGCGGCAGCTGGTTCAACCTTGCGTCCTACCTGCGGTCCGGTTACCGTTACTACTGGTGGCCTGGCAATCGCTTCAACAATGTGGGCTTCCGCCTTGTGAGGACTGCCAAGTAATCCCTTGTCCCTTTTGCCTTTGTTCCCTTGAAGTCTTTTAAAGCGTAGCCAGAATGTAAGGGGAGCAAAAGCGAAAGCCCGCGAAGCGCGGCTGAAGCCCTCCCCTTACGTCTTGGCGAAGCCAGAATCTCGCTAAATTTTTACCCTAGAGTAATAGCGAACTGCCCTGGATTCCAGAGGGCAATGGCTCTTCCATAATTCGGATGTGTGAGGTCTGTTGACGTTTCATGAACCGTAACAAGCAGAGGCAGTAAAACTAAGAGTGAGGCGCTACTGGTCAGGGCTTGCGCGCGCCTTAGGGTTTCAGGTGCTGGGTTGTACTCAAGAGTAAGCTAGTGGCTGTTGATGTTTAATGAACTTCAATAGCCCTAAAATCCTATCGATTTTTCAAAGTGGTGTTCGTTGTTTTGCCGGAAGTCAGCGCGTAGGTTAAGTTTCCCGCTGTGAAGAAAAATATGCAAATTGCTTTAATCTCTATACTGAAGGGTTGGCTCACCGGACTTATACTTTTGTTTTTGTCTTCGCCAGTTTCTGAAGCGGGATCGCTTTGTGATGGATTGATGGGCCCTGGGACGTGGCGAGTCTCTGAAAAAGACGAGGCGCTTTTTAGCGGCCAGAGAAAAGTGTCTTTGGATCAGCTTAAAGTAGCTATCCAGGCCTATGTTAGGTTTGAAAGAAACTCTTTGAGAGCTCACGCGGTAGATGCACGAAGGATACTAGCGAGGAATTGGCGAGAGCTTTCGCAGGCAGCGAAAGCAATGAATCTTAGCCAAGCTGAGCTTGAGCAATTGGTTGCAGAAGAAATGTTGCGGCAAAACGCGGGGCGAGCCGAATCTTCGCGCGGTGTGACTCAAGAAAGCATTCGTCGCGCCGATCAAGTTCGAATTCAGCGCGAGCATATCAATATCGAGGGGACGCAAGTGGTGATGCACAAAATAGAGCCGGGCGAGTTTATGATGGGCGAAGTCACTGTAGATGCGAACGGCAATCTCGATACGAGCGAACAAGTTTATACCGAAATATCTCAGCCGTTTTTTCTGATGGCGACGCCCGTCACCCAATTTGTTTGGCATAGAATACTTGAGGTTCACACACGTAGTATGAGTAGTGGTTTAAAGAAGCAAAATCTTGGGGTGAGCCTCTTAACGGAATTTCATAGGCGCGTTGCGAGCGACGATATGCTCCCCATGGTTCGAGCGTCTTGGAATGAAGTTGTTTTTTGGATTGCTGCACTCAATGAGTTATCTCGAGCTGGAGAGGGTACCCTCCTAGAGATAATTCCCGACTACCAGCAAGGTGACGTCTACCGGCTGCCGACTGAAGCTGAATGGGAATTCGTAGTGCGAGGTCGAGGTCACTGTAATACGGTCTATCCCTTCGGCAACGATGATTCGCAACTCGAAAGTTGTGCTTGGTTCAGAGTGAACTCAGATGGGCAAATCCACCCTGTCGCTGAAAGAGAGCCCCACATAGTTGATGGCCAAAGGTTTTATGATCTACTCGGCAATGCAAGCGAATGGATGCAAGATAGTTGGGATGGCACTTCTCCGCTTAAGGGTGGCAAGGATCCTAAGGGCACAGGCCGCATTTTTATAGTGATTCGTGGTGGCAGCTGTAATGACAATTCGGAGAGGTTAAGTTGCGGGTACCGCGGCATAGCCGCACATCAGACCGACAGCGCAGATATCGGTTTCCGCCTGGCTCGCTCCACCCGCAATCCCTAGTCTGCAGTGGCCGCTCGGTAGGCGCCGCTTCTCTCCTCCCGCAATCCATAGTCCGAATTGCCCGTTAAGCAGAGTAATTGCGATGTGTGAGTTCTTGTAAGGGCTGTTGATGTTTGATGAACTTCAATAGCCCTAAAATCCTATCGATTTTTCAAAGTGGTGTTCGTTGTTTTGCCGGAAGTCAGCGCGTAGGTTAAGTTTCCCGCTGTGAAGAAAAATATGCAAATTACTTTGATCTCTATACAGAACTGTTGGCTCGCCGGACTTATACTTTTGTTTTTGTCTTTGCCAGTTTCTGGAGCAGGTACGTTTTGCGATGGGATCATGGGTGCGGGGACTTGGCGCGAGGTGGGCAGGCGGCTGAGTGCTACTGGACAAGAAGATTTTACAATCGATAAGCTCAAAGAAGCCATCCAAGTTTATGTGACTTTCGAAAGTCGAACTAGTACTCAAACTGGCGCGCCGGGTTTAGATCGTGTGCGTGGACAAAAATGGCGAGAGCTTGTTCGCGCAGCGAAAGCAATGAATCTTAGCAAAGATGAGCTTGAGCAATTGGTGGCAGCCGAAATCGTGCGGCAAGCCGGTGTGCGAGGCGAATCTTCGCGTGTTGTGACTCAAGAAAGCATTCGTCGCGCCGATCAAGTCCGCAAGCAGCACGCGCTTATTAGCATCGACGGGACCCAGGTAATCATGCACAGAATCGAACCCGGCGAATTTATGATGGGCGAAGTCATCGTTGACGGAAATGGAAACATTAATACGAGCAACCAGGTTAAAGTTGAGCTTAGTAAACCGTTTTACCTTTCGGCGACGCCAACCACTCAGATCGTATGGAGGAAGGTTGCCGAGCTAGTGAATTCGAGATTTGGGAACAAGTACAATATTGACGTTAATCCATCGCGGTTCAAAGGCGATTTACACCCTGTCGATTCTGTGTCGTATGAGGACATCCAAACATGGATTATCGGTCTCAATGAGCTTTCTCAGTTGGGCGCCCCCACCCTTAGCAAATTCGTTCCCGACCACGAGAAGGGCGATGTTTATCGCCTTCCTACAGAGGCAGAATGGGAATTCGTTGTGCGTGGGCGTGGCCAATACAACGACACCTACCACTTCGGAAACCAAGAGTCTCAGCTTGGAGACCATGCTTGGTTCAGCGGCAACTCTGGAAGCCAAACTCATCCCGTGGGTCAGAAGAAACCTCTCGTGATCAATGGCCGAGAGTTTCACGACATGCACGGAAACGTATGGGAATGGGTTCATGACTGGTATGGAGATAAGCTCCCTGGTGGTACGGATCCCCAGGGTCCTAAGACGGGCTCTTTCCGCGTTCGTCGCGGCGGCTCCTGGAGCTATGATGCGCAGTACTTACGTGCTGCCGATCGCTACGGCGATGGGCCGGGTGATCGCTACTCCAATATCGGTTTCCGCCTGGCTCGCTCTGCGAGAAATCCTTAGACTGTAGTGGCCGCTTCTCCGCCCCGCTCGTTCCTCCCGCAATCCATAGTCCGAATTGCCCGTTAAGCAGAGTAATTGCGATGTGTGAGTTCTTGTAAGGGCTGTTGATGTTTAATGAACTTCAATAGGTCTAAAATCCCTATCGATTTTTCAAAGTGGTGTTCGTTGTTTTGCCGGAATTCAGCGCATAAGTTAAGTTTCCCGCTGTGAAGAAAAATATGCAAATTGCTTTAATCTCTATACTGAACGGTTGGCTCGCCGGACTTATACTTTTGTTTTTGTTTTCGCCAGTTTCTGGAGCAAGTACGTTTTGCGATGGGATCATGGGTGCGGGGACTTGGCGCGAGGTGGACAGGCGGCTGAGTGCTACTGCACAAGAAGATTTTACAATCGATAAGCTCAAAGAAGCTATCCAAGTTTATGTGACTTTCGAAAGTCGAACTAGTACTCAAGGTGGCGCGCCTGGTTTAGATCGTGTGCGTGGACAAAAATGGCGAGAGCTTGCGCACGCAGCGGAAGCAATAAATCTTAGCAAAGATGAGCTTGAGCAAATGGTGGCGGACGAAATCGTGCGGCAGGCCGGTGAGCGAGCCGAATCTTCGCGTGTTGTGACTGAAGAAAGTGTTCGTCGCGCGGATCAAGTTCGAATTCAGCGCGCGCGTATTAGTATAGACGTGAGCCAAGTGATCATGCACAGAATCGAGCCTGGCGAATTTATGATGGGTGAAGTCAACCTGGACACGAATGGCAATCTTGATACGAGCAAGCAAGTGGAAGCCGAGATTGCCGAACCCTTTTACCTTTCTGCCACGCCAACCACTCAGATAATTTGGAAAAAAGTCGCTGAGCTTGCTAACCTACAAATCGGGTACGAGTACCGTATTAAAGTTTATCCATCACATTTCAAAGGTACCACGCGCCCCGTGGAAACAGTGTCTTGGGATAATATTAGATTTTGGATCGACAACCTCAATCGGCTTTCAGAAGATGGCGAACCTGCACTAAGCGAGTTCATACCGGACCACCAAAAAGGTGATTTCTATCGTCTTCCTACCGAGGCGGAATGGGAATTCGTAGTGCGTGGTCGTGGTCGGTCCAATACGGTTTACTATTTTGGTAATGATCGGTTGGCGTTGCCTGACAACGCATGGTTTGGGGAAAACTCGGGCGGCAAAACTCATCCAGTAGGCGAGAGGGATTTTTTGGTTTTTGAAGGCCTAGTGTTCTTAGACATGCTCGGAAACGTACGGGAATGGGTCAAAGACCTAGGTTATGATAGTAACTATCGAGAGGGCTATTTCAGTAAACGCATAATACGTGGCGGAAGCTGGCTTTACACGGCTCCCCAATTGCGCTCTGCTTTCCGTAGTAACGAGTGGGCGGATAAAGGCTTCAGCGATGTGGGCTTTCGCCTAGCTCGCTCCGCCCGAAATCCTTAGTCGGCGGAGGCCGCGCGCAGGCACCGCCTCGCGCTGTCCTAAACCTTTAGTTCGCTCTTTCAGAGAAAAAGCGCATTGGGCTATCGTCGCAGTCCAAAACTACAGTCATCACCTTGGCGGTCATGACGCCCTCAAAAAAGCACCCCTGGTGGAGTTGTCCGTTTCCTAGAGAAATTTAGAAATGGCTATCGTACGAAAAATAGGCTAATAATAGGCTAATGCGATCATTTTCAAAGAAATATTTAGAGAGACTTGAACTTCCGTTAGGTACAATGTGGTTGTTGGGTGAATGCATGGAGTTTAAGGGCAAACAACAACTTTGGGAATCGCGGCGTCCAGAGGTACTAAGTGCTCTTAAAGAAATCGCGATCATACAAAGTGTAGAATCGTCGAATCGTATTGAGGGCGTCGAAGTGGAGTCAAAACGTTTGCGGCCACTCGTATTAGGGAACTCAAGGCCGAGGACACGCTCCGAAGAAGAGATTATGGGTTATCGTCGGGCCCTAGAGCTTGTACATTTAAAGCACTCAAATATTCAAGTGAGACCAAAAACAATACAACAGCTTCACAACCGCGCCCAAGAGGGTGCTGGAGATGCTGGTCAGTGGAAGAGTTCAAACAATGAAATCATAGAGTTCGATTCCAAAGGTTTAAGGTCTGTCCGATTTATTCCAACAAGTGCTAAGCTAACACCTAAGCAAATGGATCAGCTGTGTTTAGGCTATGCTGAGGAATCTCAAAAAGATCGATTGCCCTCGCTTGTCCTTAGCGCACTATTTGTGTTGGATTTTTTGTGTATACATCCGTTTCGCGACGGAAACGGACGAGTTTCAAGATTATTGACCTTGCTCCTGACTTATAAAAATGACTTTCACGTCGGAAGGTATATTAGCTTTGAAAGGATCATCGAAGAGAATAAAATAGAATACTATCAAGCGCTAAAATTGTCTTCACAAGGCTGGCATCAGTCGAAGCACGACGCAGTCGCATGGCTGAACTTCTTTCTTTCTACAATACGAATGGCGTATAAGGAACTAAGCGAAAAGGTCAGTGGCACAGACGTTGAGAGTGGCGGCAAGACAGAAATAATTAAGAAAGCCATACTTGAGGAAATAGGCCTGTTCTCGTTAAAAGATATACAAACAAGATGTCCAAGTGTGAGTCAGCAGATGATCAAAAAGGTCCTTGCAGACCTCAAGAAAAAGCAGCTCATTGAGTTAAGAGGCCGCGGCCGTGGGGCTAAGTGGCACGTAAAATAATGGGTCTTTGTTACAAAGTGGTTATAGATCCGCCAGCCAATTTCATCTAGGCATCCGAAACAGGCTCTAAAGAATAGGCATGGTGTTGATTTTTCAAAGGTAGGCGTAGACAGTTGTCTTGGGCAATGAGCAATATTACTAGTTGGCGAATGCAAAAGTCCTGTTTCGACTCAAACGTACGCCCACAAAGCTCGCTACCAATTGTAAGTCGGACTTCAAGTCTGCTAAATAAACTTAAGCCCTCCTTTCAAGCCTTCAGTGACAGGGGGCAAGCACTCTTTTTGATTGCTATGTTTTTCTTTTCACCGTCCATTCTTATTGCCTCTTCGTTCTGTGAGGGGCTGTTGGGTGCGGGGACTTGGCGAACAACTGCCGCAAGCGTGAGTGATAATGCAAAAGAGGCCTATAATCTCGAAAAGCTTAAAGCAGCCATACGGGCCTATGTTAAGTTTGAAAACAGTTCGTCAAGAGCTGGCGGTAAAGGCGCACAACGTTTATTCGCCAGGAATTGGCGAGAGCTTGCCAAAGCAGCGAAAGCAATGAATCTTAGCAAAGATGAGCTTGAGCAATTGGTGGCAAAAGAAATCTTGCGGCAAGCTGGTGCGCGAGCCGAATCTTCGCGTGTTGTGACTCAAGAAAGCATTCGTCGCGCCGATCAAATTCGAATTCAGCGCGCGCAGATCGCCGTAGACGTGATCGATGGGAAGCGCGCCATATTTCACAGAATAGAGCCTGGGGAGTTTACAATGGTGCATGAATACATCGGTTCCGGTGGCAGATTATTTCGCTCCGTGCATGTAAACGTTAAAATTTCCAAGGCTTTTTTCCTGATGGCAACGCCTGTGACTCAAGTTCTCTGGCTAGAAGTGGCAGAGTTAGCAAACAGGAGTAACGTTGGATTTGAAAAATTTTATGGTGACGAAGGCTTGCGTCCCTCTTTTTTTCGGGGCGATACGAAACCAGTAGAAAGTGTGACGAGTTATGATATCCAAAGATGGCTTGGGGCCCTGAATGAGCTTTCCCAGGCTGGTGTGCCGTCATTAGCAGATTTGATTCCAGATCATAGGCAAGGTGATGTTTATGGAATTCCGAGAATGGAAGAGTGGGAGTTTGTCGCTAGTAGCCGCGGACAGTTTGATTCTAGTTATTTTTTTAGCAATAAAGACTCGCAGATTGACGCCCGTGCTTGGGTTAGACGAAACTCTGGCGAGCAGACCCATCCTGTCGCTGCAAAGGAGCCTATGGTGATTGATGGTCTGGAATTTTATGACATGATCGGAAATGTATGGGAGATGGTGGTGGCGGCTGACGAATATCGTGCTAGTTCACCGAGGGTGGGCATTGATCCCGTCACTACGCGCGGCTCGTACCCATTATTTATAGGCAGCAGCTGGAAAAGCGGATTTGTTTCGGGTAGTGTAACTATGCATTTTGTCCACCGCCATCCTACTAACCCTATGAACGATTTGGGCTTCCGTCTGGCTCGCTCCGCCCGAAGTCCCTAGTCTGCAGTAGCCGCTTCCCTACCCCTCTTCGCCCCAATCTATAGTCCCAATTGGCTCTTGGGCACATTTCACTACGCTTGCCTGCCCAGTTAGTGCAAGTAGTTCTGTTTCAAAAATGGGTAAGAGCCTCGGCCTTTTTAAGTGAAGTCACACAACAATCCAGGCATACGGACTTGAAGTATGTCCTTTTATGACCTATAATAAGTCTAAAGAGGTCATAATGAAAGTGGCTGCAATTTCAGAACTAAAGGCTAAACTCGCTCGCTATATTAGGCTTGTAAAATCGGGTGAAGATGTAGAAATTCGAGAGCGGGGCGTGCCCGTCGCAATATTAACAGCGATCAGGTCAGAATCAGATGTGGCGATAACCTCACCACGCAAAAGCCCATCCTCTTTAGCAAAGTATTCTTTTTCTACTAAACCAAAAATCAAGTTCGACGTTGTCGAAATGCTCTTAGAGGATAGAGCCAAAAGATGATTGCTTATGTCGATTCGTCGATTTTGATGCGATTCCTACTTGGGCAGCCAAGTGTTTTGCCAGAGTTCCGCAAGGTGGAACGTCCAGTTGCTAGCAAACTTTTGAGGGTTGAAGGCCTTCGCACCCTTGATCGCCTTAGAGTTCGAGGCCTTTTGACAGAGAAAGAATATGTTAAAAGCTCTGAAGAGTTCAGAGACGCCACAGACGCTATAGAGTGGGTGGAAATCACAGACTCTGTTTTAGACAGAGTCTGTGGAAGTTTTGCTATTGGTCTTGGTACGCTTGATGCGATACACCTTGTTTCCGCTTTAGTCTGGCAAGAGCGAACAAAAATGAAGCTTGTATTTTTGACCCATGACGAGCTACTGGGCCGGGCTGCTCGGGCTTTGGGGTTTCAAGTGCTTGGTTGTACTCAAGAGTAACCTAGTGGCTGTTGATGTTTAATGAAGCGCCGACGGTGCTAAAATCCTATCGATTTTTCAAAGTGGCGTTCGTTGTTTTGCGGTAATTCGGCGCGTAGGTTAAGTTTCGCGCTGTGAATAATAATATGCAAATTACTTTAATTTCTATACTGAACGGTTGGCTCGCCGGAATTATACTTTTGTTTTTGTCTTTGCCAGTTTCTGGAGCAGGTACGTTTTGCGATGGGTTGATGGGCCCAGGGACTTGGCGCGAGGTGGACAGGCTCCTGAGTTCTACTGCACAAGAAGATTTTACGATCGTTGGGCTCAAAGAAGCTATACGCGCCTATGTTAAGTTTGAAAACAGTTCGTCAAGAGCTGGCGGTAAAGGCGCACAACGTTTATTCGCCAGGAATTGGCGAGAGCTTGCCAAAGCAGCGAAAGCAATGAATCTTAGCAAAGATGAGCTTGAGCAATTGGTGGCAAAAGAAATCTTGCGGCAAGCTGGTGCGCGAGCCGAATCTTCGCGTGTTGTGACTCAAGAAAGCATTCGTCGCGCCGATCAAGTTCGCAAGCAGCAGGAACAAGTCAAAAACTCTACAATAGATGGCAATCTAGTGATTATGCACAGAATAGAACCTGGTCGGTTTATGATGGGCGAAGGCAATAATCGAGTTCCTGTGATTTTAACTAAGATGCCTGAGATTATGGCGTTTCCTACCACCCAGATTATTTATAAAACCATAGCGGAACTTGCGAACAAGCGATTCCCGCAGAAGTATCAGATTGATCCTGATCCTTCTTATTTTAAAGGCGATACGAGACCTGTAGAGATGGTATCGTATGAGGACGCAGAAGAGTGGGTCGATGCTCTTAATGATCTTTCAGAAGCTGGAGAGCCTGCACTTCAGAGTCTAATTCCAGATCATAAAAAAGGAATGCGTTACAGAGCGTTTATAACAGAAGCTCAGCGTGAATACCTGATGCAAAAAGCTAAAACTGAAGACGGCGACAGCATAGATGAGATGATAAAAAGAAATGATATAGAGAAATTGAAACAATACGCTGCCTATGGGCGTTCAGTCGATGATGGAACGGTTCCTATAGATCAGCTCAAACCTCTCTTCATTGATGGTAATCCATTTTATGGACTTAGTGGAAACGTGTGGGAGTGGATACAGGATGCGTGGGACGGTATTTCGCCTCTTAAAGGCGGAATAGACCCCGTGGGTACAGAAGGCCCTAACCGCGTGTTACGTGGCGGCAGCTGGATCTGCGCTGCTTTTTTCTTGCGCTCCGATTTCCGTCACCTCGTTAGTCCTGGGAACCGCAGCAGCTATATAGGCATCCGCCTCGCGAGGACAGCCAAGTAGCCCTTGTCCCTTTTACTCTTTTTCCCTTGAACATTATCAGGTCCTAATTTCAAAAAGGGTTTTCCGACGTCAATGCGTTTAGTTGCTAAAAACAGAATACAGCTACGAAAGTTCTACACCCTTAAGATCGATGAATTGAAGCTAGCAACATGGCGTGTTAAACACCGCACTTGTCAATCTAAGTGAGCCTAAGTCAGCAATTTTTCAGCACAAATAGTTCGGCTGACTTTGATACTCAAAGCGCCGAACAGGGAGGCCTTCGTTGTTGAATTACAGATACTGGCGGTCTTTTTCGTCGCTGAAAATTTTTGTAGTCGCTGTTGGGGCGTTGCTCTCTTTATCACTTTCCTCGTCGACCTCTACCGCGGCAACAGATAAGGCGAAGCCAGCGGACTCGCCTGCTTCCGAAGAAATCTGTACGAATCTTTTAAATGAGTCGGCCGTATCGGGCCGATCATCAGTTTCAAAACTTCCCCAGCAAACTTCGACTGATGAAGGCAACGAAGATAATAAAGGAAACGACGATAAAGGCATCGGCAATAAAGCTCAGGCACTTAGTGGAAACGTTCGGGGGGAAACCGTTAGTTCACCTCATCATGGCGGTAAAGACCCAGGGTATACAGAGGGTTCCAACCGTGTCATTCGTGGCGGCAGTTGGTACGGCAATGCCTCTAACCTGCGCTCTGCTGCCCAGGGGCAACCTATTTTAGGTTTAAAACGCTCTAATCCTGTCTCGACGGAAGCGCAACGCGAACACGACTTTGCGGAAAGCTGGGAAAAAACAAGAAAGGGTCTTACAGCGCTCAATAGCTCTCTTTATGAAATGGAAAACATGCTTCTTTATGCAGCCAGCGCCATTTTAGCAAAAGAGAATATTATGCTAGATGGCCCCGGTGGCGGTGCCAAAACATTCGCCATCAGAAAACTGATGGAATCACAACTTGCCGCAATTAGAGAGCGTGCCACAGACGAAGAAAAGGCAGCTTGGCTAAGAGACATTCAAGTTTTTGTGAAACAGTGTAATCAAGCAATGAGTGAGAGGGACTTTGTCGGTGGGCCGGACCCTTTTAAACTTATCGAAGAAGGGGACTACGAGATTGACTACTCGAGAGCTTTGATAGCTCCTCATAATCTTTTTGGCCTTATAGATGAAATCGACAAAATGCCGGTTTCGATACAAATGACATTGCTATCTATTCTTAACGAGCGGCAGGCCCTAATCGGCAATCGGGTTGTGCAAACCATGCTTCAAGCCGTAGCAGCAACCACCAATATGACACAAGGTGAATTTATCGCGCAAGCACCCCCTAGCGAAGTGGGCGGCCGCATGGCTATGGTAGACCGTTTTGCAGTTAAAATCCATGTCGTGAATGTTACCCCATCAGCGCGAGATCTTTACCTTCTGATCGAAACTGTTAATTCTTCTGGCGACAAGCAACTTCACCTTATTGACTTGGCAGCGATTCGCCCTCTTTTAGAAAAAGTACAAATACCTGATGATATGCTCCTAGGTTCAGCCTTAGAGATTGGCCTTCACATGGACCGTGTTTACACGGCTAAATTGAACAAAGCGATTGAAGAAGCGCAAGGTACAAACAGTCCGCCAAAGTACTATCCGCCATTTTCGGGCTCGACGCGCACACACACGAAAGTAGTGCCTCTATGGAAGTCCGCTTTTTTGGTAAGACAGCTATTAGATGGAGTACCTTACTCAAAATTGCGTTTAACAATGCATCCGGCGGATTTGCCCCTGTTGGCAGTGCCTCTCCTTCAGGGTGGAGTAGAAAGTTTTGTTAACGAACACGCCTTGCCGGTTGCGTTTATTTTGCACACCCATTTGGTCAATGATTCTTCTGCAAAGAAACCTCGCGCAGCGGCGGATATTAACTCTAATAAATTATCGCTTTTTGAAGATGACGATGAGGTATCTGGTAGTGATTCTAATAAGCGCGCTTCCGAAAACCCTTACATCAAAAACCGAGTTTCGCTTGGTGTTTTTGATCCGCACAATTTGACTTTCTCTTACAAGAATCGAAAAGGACAAAGTCGAAAGGTGATTTTTGATCCAGATAAAGGATCCGTTCTTTATCCTAACGAAGAGGTGCGCTTAGAGCTGGAAGCGTCTGATCATCCAATGGTTTTAGCAAGGAGATCCACTGCTAAGGCCAAGTATTTTGTTAACCTCAACGAAATTCTTAAGCGTAAGTATGAAAACTTTCTGATAAGGCAAAAAAAGGCGCTTTCAGAAAGACGGTCTCAACCTCGGTTTGTTGGTAGCGGCCGAACAAAAGAGTTTTTAGACAAAGCGGCCCTCCGCCAAGGCGAAAGAGAACAATTAAAAGACTTAGAAGAGTTTCAGCAAGAATTTCTGTCGGCCGTTAACAGTGAGATCGAAAAATTGTCAGATCCAAAGACGTACAATTTTGATCTAAAGAAGCTCGAAGCTCTTTTATTAGAAACCGAAAAACAAAACTCTGATCTGGCCAATGAGCTACGAGCCAAAATGGCAGCTGCCTTTGAAAACGGCAGTTCTCGAGAACTCAAACTTATGGCTTTAGAGTCGTTAAGATTATTTTACAACGAACTTAAATCTCAGTTTCTAGATAGTGAACTAGAGCTTCAAGCGATTTTGACTACCGTGGCAGTGACGAGCGGCAAAAACATTGCACTTTATGGTGGGCCGGGGTCGGCCAAAACACTAAAATCACGTTTAATTATTAGTGCTGCCCTAGACACCTTGTCAGAAGCTCAAATCGCTACCATTAACGAAGAATTGGTTAGCCTTTTGGTAAAAGCGGGCTTGAGTGAAAAGGGTCATGCCTACATCAAACAGTTTCACCCTATGTCAACAGAGGGCGAGGTTGTGGGGCGCCCAGATTTAGGGGCGATGAGACGAGGCGAAGGCTACAAATACAAATTTGACGGTACCTTGGCCGCGAAGGATGTCTTTTTTGTTCTTTTGGATGAGTTTGAAAAAGCGCCCCCCGGCGTGCGAACGGCCTTGCTTTCGCTGTTGAACGAGCGAGAAGTGCTTTCTGGTGATGAACTTGTCAAAAGCAATGTCAGGGCGTTTTTGATTGCCACCAATGCAACTCCCAGCAACTTTTTGATTGGCCTTGGCGAATTTTCGACAGCTTGGCCGATATGGGACCGCATTCAAAGAAAAGCGTATGCTTTTAACAAATTAAAACTAAGTGACTTGAGAGACATTTATTTGAAAGCATATTTAGGGCGTTCGGCAAAATTGAATATGCCACTCTTCTTTGTGCCCATTAAAGAAATGCTGACGACGAAAATTGATAATGAAACCAGCTTTTTTTCTTTTTCAGAAGATGATCCTGGTATTGATGAAATGCTCGTTCAGATTCAATTTCGCCTCAACAAAATTTTTGTAGATGAGTCGGAGGTACTACGGGCCACTCACATGGATAACCCCGAAGCTGCTCCAGATTACTTTGTGGCTAGCCGAGGAGAGAGCAATAGATCTGCGCTATCTATTCTTTCTCAGGGCGGAGAGCTTTCAGCAGCTGTTTTTGCCAAGCGCATTTTTGATGGCGATTCGCTAGAAGAAATTGTCGACAGCGGCATTGTGTTTAAAATGAGCGACATTGTTGCTTTTTTAAACCTTTTTATGACAGCAAACCCATTCTATCAGCTGAAATACTCGGTCAAGAGTGATGGATTCCCAGAAGTTTCAGTAGAAGCGTCAGATCACTCAGAGCTGCTTGATCGCATGCCGCTTTTTGATATTAGAACCCTCGAATACCTTAAGAAAGAAGCTGACATCATTGCGCAGGTGGCAACATCTGTTTTGCAAAGATTTATAAAGAATCGCCTGCAATTGATACTTGAAAATCCCAATATCTTCCCAAGCTTATTCACCTCTGAGCAAGAAAGAGTAAACTGGCTTCTTGCAGCGGGTGTTAACAAAGAAGACGTCAAGAGACATTACCCGAACGCCAATATTGATTAGGAAGCTTATGTGATTCGCTCATTCAATTTTATTATTTTAGGCTTTTCGTTGGTCGCCTTACATTGGCCAACAGATTTACTATCGGATGCCAAGAAAAAAGCACCCAACCAATGTGAAAGTCTTTTGCAAACTCCAAAAGAGCCAACACAAAACCATCATGTAACTAAAACTTTGCAAATGCGAATTCAAGATTGGGTTGAAAGTTTAGAATCTCGTCCAGAAATAAAAAACGTTCCTCATCCGTTTGAAATAGCGATGAATGATATGAACAAAATGGGCGAGGTGCAAAAACTGCTAGAAGCGAGCTTTGCGCCTCTTAGATCGAGCAAGCTTATTCTGGCAAAGGTTCTCAATCATCAAGAAAGGATGAGTAGAGGTGAGCTGGCCCAACACATCAAAGAGTTTCGGCAGGAGCTAGTGAAGGTCTTAAATAGCAAAAGCCCATCACCCCAAGCTATCTTTGGTGCGATAATGGCGCTACAGGCGATTCAATCGCTTGAAAGTTTGACACCCCGTAAACCTGTTAAGAGTTTAGAGGAAGAAAAATTTGAAGTAGACGGTGAAGATGAAGAGTCAGTCGATGAAGGACAGGATTCATCAGGGCAAGAAGCTCCGCCGCAAAAGGCCAGACTCCCTGAGCAGAGCCCAGATCATTATGAAGTTCGAAATAAAGATGTGGGCGGCGAAACTGGCGGCAGTAGTGAGCCCAATTACGCGATTGGCACGACGGCGCCAGTACCAATGAAAGTTTTGAAGACGGCCTCGTTTGAAGTCTTAACCGACGACTTGCAAAAGAACTATGCGGTAAGAAGGCCGCGCCGAGCAAAGAGCAAACTGGTTGGCGATACGAATGCCTTCAAGAAGACGTTCTTACTCAACGAAGGTGGTGCAAGTTCTCAGCTGGCAATTCCCAAGTCTTATGACTGGGAGCCTGTCGCAGCTGAATACGATGATTATGAGGTCATTGAAGTTGTACCTGAAGAGTATGTCGTAAGAGCTAAGGCCGGTCGCAAACTCTCAGAGAAGGTCTTTCTCTTTGTTGAACCCTATGGGTCCCAGAGCTTATCGGCCGAGGCGCTTAGATTTTTGACCGGCCCCAGTGGGATACCCCAAGAAGCGTGGCCCCAGCATGTGCTATCTGGAATAGAAAGAGCCAAAAGATTTGGGGGCAAAGATCCTAAACAGCGAGTGCGTTATCTAAGTGAGTGGTTTCAGTTTGATGGACCTTATCTTTACAACACGACATCAGGCAGACGTAAGACCGCCTATAAAAAACGAAACGAAGAGCTAAAGGCCCTCCTAGCGCAAGGCGTTCCCAAAGCTCTCGCTTTTGCCATAGTAAAAATGTTCAACTGCGATGGAGGCGCCTTGATTGGCGCGACTTTGATAAGAGACTTTCTCAAGCTGCCGACGAGATTAGTCGGCGGCTATCCCGTTGCGGGCAGTAAGTCGATTGATGGTGAAAACTTCAATGTTGTCGACATAAATGACCCTGGTCATGCGTGGGTCGAGGTGTTTTTAGATGGCAAATGGGAGCCTTTTGATTTCACTCCCAACAAAAACAATCCACAAGGCCAAGATAAAAAAGAAAAACTTGATGAAGCAGAAGATCCGCTAGATAGAAGATCGGAAGACTCCGAAAACACTTCTAGCGAAGAGCAAGACTCTGGTGAAGAGTCAGATGACGGCCAAAGCAAAGGTAGCGAAAACCAACAGGGCCAAGAGAAGGCTTCATCAAATGAAGATTCATCTGCTGAGGCCAAGGGCTCAGAGAGCGGATCGAGTCAGCAAGAAGGCGGTAGCCCGAGGTCGGATAAAAGAATTAAGGGCAACTCGGTTTCGGCGGATCAAAAACCGAGTCAGACAGAATTCAAAAAAGATAAAGACGAGAAGTCTACGAACGCGAAATCTGAAGATGCCATCGCCGCTGAGCAGAACCCCGCCGAAAATCACCAGTCTCAAGCTTTGGGAGACTCAGAAAGTAGCTCCACTGGTATCGATCAAGATTCGACAGTTGCCGATAAGGAATCAACAGGTACGGAGGTTTCAAGAGGTATTGCTGAGGATTCGATAGGTGCAAGTAATGAGAAGGAAAATAAAGAAGGACAAGCGAGAAGCAATAACAGCAGCCATGCGATTCGCTTTGAAGACCCTAAAGAACTTTCTGAGGTGTCTAAAGACTATGACTCTGCCGAGGGGGCGTTGGTTCGGCAAATCGTCCTAGAGCTTTTGGAAAATCACCAAAAGAAAGTCAAGCGAGGCGAGCTGCTTGCAATGTTCGACAGGATTTCGGAAAAATTCACAGACCCCGTCCACATCAAAATACTCTCTCCCTATATCGCAAGAGCAAAAGCTCAACTTCTGAAATACTTTGAACTAGTTTACGGCATTGCTGATGGTTCTGTTCAAGATATGCTCACTTTGGCGAAGAACTCGATTTACAAAGACCCAGAGGTTTCTTATCGCGCTTTAAAATCCATACGAGCTTACTACCAGTTACTTGCGGAGCTAAGGTCTCTTACCACAGAAGAAAAAAACTTTTTGTCGCAGCTTGATCTGATCATTGGCGACTTTCAAAAGCAGGCTCATCCTAGTTCGCATCGACATGAGCTGATTCAAAGAGTCATGAAGCAACTGCCAGGGGATGTCATTCGAAAGTGGCTAACAGCAAAATATCCGGAGGCAAAGACTTTAGGATCACAAGATCAAAACAGTATGTTTGATGCACTCATAAAAGGTGATCTTGCTGGCGTGCTTCAAGCTAGCTTGATTGCAAAGCACTTTAACTTTTTTCTGGCGACTGAAAGGGAGTTTCGTGTCAGGTTTTTCAAATCGCTTCTTAGAAGCGAAGTGAGAAAACGCGGATCTGAAGATCTTGTACTAGCTGGCGTGAATGACATCGCCCGTTTTGACAGATGGATACCCAATTTTGATCCGCATCCCGATGCGGCGACTTCGCTTTTAAGCCGCCTAGTAAGAGATGAACAATACATGCGCTGGTACAGGCAGATGCACGAGGCTCCAGGCCATAAAGATACGCTTGAGCGGTCTTTACAAGTTGTGTTTTTTGACATTAGCGGCTCGATGGCCGGCGCGAAGGCAAGGATTCAGGCTAGTGCAATTTCGGCAATTGTTGATAAAGAGCTCTCAAAAAAAGATCATTTTGGCAAACCCCTAAATGTGGTTGTGCTGATTCCTTTTGGCGATACGACCTATGAGCCAGTTCTTGTTGAGACGCAAGAGCAGGCTATGGTCGAAGCGCTAAAGTACTTAAACACCTCTACCGCTGCTGGAGAGGGCACCGAATTTCAGCCTTGTTTTGATGAGTTTTTTCGATTCGCTTTGAAGTATTACAAAAACAATCCTGGTGGAAATAATATCCAGCAAAGATTTAAGCTCACGCGAATCAATATGACCCTCATCACTGATGGCGGGGCTAGTTTTGACAGAGAGAAAGTTACGAAAGATCTCAAGGCGTTGCCGCCAGAGATGAAAGCCTTCTTTAATCTGGTTCATTTTGGCGACGAAAAAAATCGTTCTCTTGAAGAAATTATGCAAATGACAAACACAGAGAACTCACGCTCGATGGTCACTCACATAGATATGACAGCAATTGAAAAGTTTATTCACGAGGCTTCTAATCCGCAGATCGACAATGAGGCCTTTGCAATCCCAGCCAATAAGGGGCTAGATTCTCAAACCGTATCTGGACTTTCCGCACTTACTTTGCCAAATACAAATTGGTATGAGTCTCAACGATTCACCGAAAAAGTTAGAGCCCTTCTTGCCATTGTTAGCACCAAGAACAAAGAGGTCCAAAACCCTCGATTTGTTAGAATTATCGAAAGGCTAATTAGCGCCGTTCACGCTGCAAACCTTTCTGTTGAAGTAAAATTGGCTTTTTTTAACGACGTCTTGAGCAACTACGAGAATTGGAGTGGGACGCCCCTGAATAACCTGACCTTTTTAGAGCATGATTTTATTGAACAGCTCAGCCAAGTCTGTCATTCGCGTGAGCCTCGGCCATGATGTGGCTCAATCGGGCAGATCTACCGGCCCTTCGGAAAAGTGGAGTAAAAGGGTTAGGCCTAATATGTATATAGAAGAAATTGACCCCTCTGCATTTTTAGAATTGATTAGCTTGGAGACGCTGTGGCTGGATCACAATCTACATATTGATTTCGATGGAAGCCTCTTGCGAAATTCACTGGGATTAGAATTTGTTAATTTGAGCTACAACAGAATGGTACACCTACCACCGATGCCGTCTGAGTTGCTAAGTAGACTAAAGACCCTCTTTCTGTATGGCAGTCCTTTTGAATACAAAGATATTGAGGCTTTTAGGCAGAGAGTTTGGAAGCAGTTTCCAAAATTGAGTTTACATTTGTAAAAACGAGGTTGTTGAGTTGATTCGCTTAGGGTTAATTTTGAGGCCGATACTTTTGGTGTTCTCTGTGTCGCTAGCGGGCTTGCCGATGAGATCTTTCGGTACTGAAAACCAGTGTGACCTTTTCGTGCCTAGCGTCCCCCCGAGCTTATTTTTACAAAATGCGATTAGTAGCTGGTGTCGACTAGATGAAAATGTTCATCTAGCATCACGTCGCTGGCAAATGCTAGTGCTCAACAGAAGCTGGCGCCATCTTGTATTGAAAGCAGAAAGTGAAGGGATTACCGAAGATGAGCTGGTGCTTCTTGTTGCGCAAGAGTTAAAGCAGATCGACCAAGACCAAGACAGAGCAAAAAGAAGCCGAGTTGCCCAAGAGAACTCAATGCGTGAGAGCCGGCTTCGAGAACAAAAAGATGCGATCCGGAGCCCGTTAGAGGGCCGCAACGAAAAAATTATTAATGTCATTGTGCGCGCTCTAGGTAAAGCAGAAGATGCTATTACTTTTGAAGACCTTGAAACTATCAAAGTGCTCAATCTTGGATCTCTTGGTTTAAAGGTTTTGGGTAAGGAAGACTTACGAGGCCTTACGGGATTGGAAACCCTCTATCTCGAGTACAATGACATGGTATTTATTGAAAGGTTAGCTTTTAAGGACTTAAAGCGGCTGAAAATACTTAATTTGACAGGGAATAGAGGTCTTTTTTTGGCGCAAGAAGTTTTTTACGAATTGGTTTCTCTCGGTGAGCTCTATTTAGGCGAAATTGGACTTTCGCATCTTTCAGAGAATCAATTTAGGTTTAACTCCAAATTATATAAACTGAATCTCAGTAACAATGCCTTTCAGCGCTTGAATCCAAAGACCTTCGCTCCACTAACCGAACTTTTAGGGTTTTATATAAGCCAAAACCATCTTAGAGCTTTTCAGAGTGAAACTTTGCAAAATAACCCTCGGCTAAAGGCTCTCAATCTTTCTAATAACCATTTGCAGGCGTTTGATAGATCACTTTTTAAAGTTCACCCGCATTTAGAGAAGTTAAATGTCGCTAGAAACGCATTGCCAAGTGATGACTTGGTCTTTTTGCAGGGTATTTCAGAAACAATAGAAACTCTGTACTGAACGTAATGAGAGCTTCTAGGAAAGGCCCAACGAAAGTATTACGAAGAGCCTTGGAGATTTACAAAAGCTGTTTCACCTGGACTTTGGAGCTGGCTCTTAGATTTTGGGGAAACGATATCGCGTGAACTTAACATGCGCTGGCGAAATGAACTTTGGGCCGTGGAATGATTGCGGCCAGTCGTGCAAGAAGCTCAAGCTTGGTCATAGAGATGGCCGAGGGGCCATCGTCATAGGGTTTCTTGAGAGTGTAGATGACCGGCAGCGGTCTTCCGCACTCCTCATGGACAAGCCTCAGAAAGGTTTCCAGATTTTCTTGAACGATCTTGTAGAGGACCGAGTCCTCTCGGCGATAGCGCTGGTAGGTCTAACCACCCGCCGAGAAGCTTTGCCGGCCACATCGACACGCACTTCGTAGCCTTTGTCTTTACGATCTCGGGGTGACCGTCGGAGTAGTGGTTAATTGGCAGATCTTATAAATTTATTTATTATTTAAATTTTATCCGAATATTTTTAATAAACCTCTTCCTGTCTTTTATCATTTTCTTGATAAACTCCGGAGGGGCCTGACTGGCATCTATTTCAGGATTATGTTTTACACCCCATAAAGTCATTTCTATCAGCAATGGAAGGAGATCAAGGGCTTCGTCTGTCGGGGCATAGATAAACTTTTTTTGATTCTCTTCATTCTGTTTTTTTTTAATGAGTCCGGCACATTCAAGTTTTTGCAAGCGATCAGCAAGGATATTCGTCGATATGCCCTCAGACGAATCCATAAACTCATGATAGTGTTTTTTATCAAATAAAATGATGTCCCTTAAAATAAGAAGACTCCACTTGTCTCCAAAAAGCTCCAAGCTAAAGCAAATAGGGCAGCTGGATCGTGTTTTATGCTTCATTTTGATATTATATAATTTTTACTTGCATAATGCAAGTTTTCTGATAGCTTATACTTGCAAATTAAAAGTATAATTTTATTCTACAAGGAGATTCAGTATGGAAAACACGATTGTCTGGTTTGATATCCCCGTTAAAGATTTAAAAAGAGCTAAAAGCTTTTATCAAACAGTATTGAAAATTGAGCTTCAAGAAATGGAAGGCCCTGACGGGAATAAACGCGCGTTTTTTCCATTTGGTCCGGGTGTAGCTTCTGGTTGTCTTGTTGAAGCACATGCCCCCTTGTATGAAGTAAGCGTAAAGGGACCGGTAATTTATCTTAATGGCGGAAAGGATCTATCGGAACCTCTAGCTCGGGTTGTTGAAGCCGGAGGAAAAGTAACAATGGAGAAATTTTCCATAGGTGAATTTGGACGGATTGCCAGATTTATCGATACAGAAGGCAATCAAATCGCACTTCATAGTCCTAATTAGTAATATTTAACGGCAGTTGCTTGGCTGTGAAAGCGCGGGCTATTCGTAAGTCTACCAAAATTAGAATGCGGATATTCGGCCGGCCACAACGCGAATGATAGAAAAGAAACCTCCGAGTTTGCAGCTATCCAATTCGGATACGTTCAAACCACCCGAAACCCAAGCGGGGAATCTGATTTATCAGGTGGCCCTTTCCGACAAGAAAAAACTTCCCGAAGTCGAAACAAAGCCTCGGAAGTGATGGTTTCAGAACATGACCACGAACAAATCAGCCAAAACTTTACCGACACCAAAAACAGGGTGAGGCTCAATAGCACTTGGGAAGCTCATGTGTAATTTTTTCATTGTCCCAATGGGGCGTGTGAGTGTCGTTAAAGGCTGTTACAAGTCGACACAACTAATAGGTCTAGGTGGGATCGCCACTTTACACAAGAAAAGGGGAAAAAATGAAAACGTATGCATTGTTGTTTGCGATGGCTCCATTGGCTGCTTTGGCTAGCGAAGACAACTGTCCTGTGCTCAAAACTGGCGTCTACGCCACGTGCACGCAGTCGGTTCAGATTTTCGATGAAGGTACAGAGGCAGAAGACGTTGATTTTGGGGAAGTTGAGCAAGTGAAAGTTGGATCACTCGGCGGTTACAATTATGTGATTACGGTAGACCACGAAGACGAAGATGATGACCCTATGACCAAGCTCCTTACTCATTTTTACCCCAACACTCCACCAAGGACTTTGCCGATTGGCGATGCCGGCATTTTGGAGATAAAGATCACCGACAGCTGTACAGATAATAAACTTACAAAAAAAATTGTGACAGTTTTGCAGGAAGATCAGCCCCAGGAGTTTCCAGAAATAAGCTATGAGATGCAGGTTTCCACTAATTCTGAAAAGACGGCGGTCAAAGGTGTGATTTTTGTTCCAAATGCTGAAGAGCCAGTGATTATTCGAACTGTTGAGTGCACGCGGTAAGAACTTCCCCGTGTGCGCACGCTTGAATGCACGCGGTAAGCACTCCCGGTTGGCCTAGCTTTTGGTGTGTCCATCACTTGCGATGAAGGGGCTCCTTGGGGAACGCCCAAATAGAGGGTGCTGACTTACAGGTTCGAAGGGGGCTTAGCGGCGCGGTTGAGTCCTGGGCCATTTTGCCCCCAAGTGGCTCGGCATCGAGATTGCTTTGTTTAGTTGCGGGTAACATTTCGTCACCACAGGGGGAGCCATGAAAGCAAAAGGGATACTAAAAGCGCTTTGTTGTCTGAGTTTATTGGCAACATCAGTTTCGCAAGCGGCAGATCAAGCCGTTGTTCAAATAACAGATAGTAATTTGTCTCAGCAGGTTGTGCTAGATGGGCAAAAGACCAGTACTATTTACGAGGAGCGCCAAGTCGCGGATACCTGCTATCGTGATGTATTCGACCACTACGAAAGGGTATGTAGGACAGAGTACGACAATCAGTGCGGCTATGAGCAGCGCTGCTACAATCGCCCAGAGAGAGTGTGCCGGACAGAGTACCAAAGGCAATGTCGCCAAGTGCGGGTATGTCCAAATCGTCCAGGAACCCAGTGTCGTAATGAAACCGTTTGTAACAATGTACCTAGACAAATTTGTAGTTCAGTTCCGCGCAGGTTTTGTCAAAACGAATACATTTGCCGAAATATTCCGAGGCAGGTTTGCGAGAACGTGGCCCGCTATAGAAGAGAGGCTTACGCGTGCACTCGAACAGTTCGTGTTCCTGTAGGCGAAAGAGTGGACTACACTGTGCAGGCTCGAATCTCGGTGAATGCTCAGAAGTCGTTGCTGGCTGGTGCACTAGCTGAAAGGCTGGCGCTGAAGCTTGAAAACGGAACCCTTGTCTCCAATGCCAGAAGCCAAAGCGAACACCTCTTGATCGAGAGCAAGAGAGTGAGCGAGCAGATGAGTCAAGACGGTCGATCCAAACTGATAGTTGCTGAATTCGATATCAGTGTTCATGCGAAGTCCGAGCTGGTTGAGCCATTCGCCGGGATCCAAGATCTAACAATTGATGGCTACCTACTGAAGTTCACTGTTGCCGCAACAGAGCTAGCTCCAATTATGGATTTGGAACTCAAACTTGAGCATTCAAAGTTTGGTCCTAATACTACGCTCTTTGAAGGACTGCTCCCCATAAGTTCTGTGGAGCAGAGTCTAAGAGGCAACCGCACTGAAATAGCTATTGATCTTTCAAGGCTAGAGTTAAGAAAGCCGCTCGAGAATGCAGACTACAGAGTCAAGTTGCAAGGGTCGGTCTCAAGTAGATTACGCGCCTCTGTAGGCAACCAAGGCGTAGAGATTGAAAAGCTAAAGCTTGAGGTCAATCAGAAGATCAAACGCAGATAGTGACTATATGAATTGCCAGGGGTTCTCGCCCCTGGCAGCCTTTCGAGAGCAAATACTCACCACAAAACTTCGTTTAACCTGATTCTCAATTGATCCAATGTTTCTAAGAGCCAGCACACAAAACAAACAAGTTCCTCCGGTTAATTCGGCGCATGTTGAATTCGCAAAGAGCCGAACTTTCTGAAAGCAGGCACTCGAACAATGAGATTCTGCTTTTGATCAAACAGATAATTTACCCCGAACTGAGAGCCAAGCTCAGAGTCGAAGAAATCTACCTCGAGATTCTTGCCAACGAGCGACTGTGGAAGTTTTATCGCCACATTGCCTCCGCTGCTGGGGTTTAATGTATCACTCTCAAGCTCAAAATTGATGTTAACGATGTCTAGAAATAGTTTTTGAGCACAGCTATCGCCATGTAACACAGTGTGGATGGGCCCGTTGAATCCGCTAACATTTAGCTCCCGAACATAGCCGCCTGTAATTTCAAGCTTCTTTAAAATCTCTTGAATAGCGCTCAACTTCTCGATGTTGCTAGAATCAAGATAGTAATTAAGACCAAGGTTTTCTTCTACGAAGACTACTTGGCCCAAGCTCTGTCGGTTTTTCAGCTGAGCCAATACCGCATTGTCTCTGCTTTGAAACAGTCGATCTGATGAGTGACGTTTGCCGGAATCGGCGCCTGTAATTACTAGGGTGCCGCCAGAGTCTAAAAACGGAAGAATCCCATTATTAAGGGCCATATCTGAAATGGAAAGTACGTGAGGCAGGATCAAAGTCTTTATGTCAGCGAGGCCGTCTCGGTTTAGCTTGGAATCGTGAAGGCCAGTGTAAGGAACGTTAAGCTTCTCGAGGGCCCTTACCCATCCGTAATAACCAAGCCCGTTGGGCTGGCGATCAAAATAGGCGGGGCCTCCGGGAGTCACTTGGCTGACTTGAGTATCTGAAGAAAAAACTACCGCCAACGAAGATCGCCGTTCGCGATTTTCAAAATACGGCGCCATTTTTTGGATCACATCATTGATTGTTTTTGAAGACTGATCTGTTCCAGCTATTCGAGGAGAAGATTCGCCCGTGTTGAGAATCACGTTGTTCGCGAGGGCCTCATAACCAAGTAGTTCTCCTAAGCCCGGCCGAAGAACGTACTTCGAGTAATACTCTCCATCGAGATAATACCAAACAACCGCGTGGCGACTTTTCGACAAATTAGTTGCCAGTGCGTAAAATCCTCCGGCTCCCCCGTTGGGAGGCAGCCCACGTCCCACGGCCCCGGTATCGAGTGACCATCCAGGATTGTACTCGGTGTTCACCATGTCAAATTCGCTCCCGTCAAGTGCGCCATAGGTGATTGTTGGAATATCATTAGCACCCACATAAATGTCATCGCGATCTTTGCCAGCCGCCTGTGCGCTCTCTTTGATTCCGTCAAAAAGTTTTTGCGCATTTTCTTTCGCGACCTGAATTTTGTAAGATAAGAAAGCCATCCACACTTCATCTTCTAGCCATTTCGGATCACTCCAAGTCGACGAGTCAGTATTTGCAGAGTCGTCGTTTGGATTGAGCTGCTCAAACTTCCGTTTGAGGTAGGATCGGATATCTACTTCACCAAACTGCAAGGCCGTCTTGTCGAGAATAAACTTTTTAAAACCGTGCACCGACCAGTCTCCGAAGGCTTTTGAGACGGGTCGATTGGAAAGAAAGTCCCAGCCAGAATGGTTGTCGATCCAAAATCCATCCAAAGAGGAGTTAAGAAAATATTTAACCGCACTGAGGTTATACTCGAGCCACCAAGATGATGCCATGTCTTTGTTAAAGCTGATATCTCCAACATAGACGGTTCTTCCGTCGCGATGTTTCAAGGGGTGATATCCTGTGATCAATTTTTCACTAAATTCGTATTCAAGATAAATTTCGCCATTAACGTCTTTTCCGGCGTTGGCGTCGTAAAATATCGCACTTGTCGGGTCGTACTCACTTTTAAGGTAACCCACGGCGGGGCGCCCATCTGGGTAAGTTGGAGTGCGCATCGGAAACCTCTCGCCTTGTGCACCCCAAGGGCCAAGCCAAGGCTCGTTATTAACGTAGGAATGTAGCCCCACCCAAGCAATTGTATTTGCTCCCGAGTTGACGTCTGGTCCGTGAGATCTCCAGTTCCAATGATGAGCAAGAATTTTTGCTGCCGACGTAAATGGATCAATTTGGTATTGTGTGCGCAAATCGGTCTCCAAAAAAACGGGCTGCCTCAGTTTGTTGATGGCGGAGATAAATGTTCTTGCCTGGCCTTGCCCTTCGATCCATGCGAGTTGTTTGATGCCGTTTTGTCGCATTCTCTGGCGGTCCGCATTGCTATCATTCATTGAAAGCTGTCGAAACAGCGGACCTCTTCCTTCATCTGCCGCCCCTATCGCAACCGTCACAACATTAGCGTTCACTGCTTGGGCTTTAGAGTACTCTGAGTGATAGGTAAATCTCGGGAACTGGTTCCACCATAGGCGAAACTTTTTTTGATCGCCTGACTTACAGAAAAAATCTTGAGGACTATTCTCGGCAGGCAGGTCAGATTGCCTCGAATCAAATTGAATCCTCAGGTATTGCTCGACCGAACGCCACCATGCAATGAGCTCCATAGGCTGAATGGCTAGAGAATAGTTTGAGCCGACGGTCTCTGGTGCTGGCCCTTGAATGCCGTGGGCCCTATTGAGATACCAGTTCCACTGCCAAAAATTTAAGTCTGTCTCGCTTGCGGACTCACGCAAAATCGCTTGCAAAAAGGATTCTTCACTACCGTGAAAGTAGTAGTTGGGCCCGCCCGTAGAGGCCTCACTCGATCCCGTCTCGACGCCGGTCGGTGCTGCTGCCACCACTCTCACTTGCCTTGCCACCTGGCTAGGTCGCGGCGCCAATCTAGGAGAGTATCTAGCCGTTTGCTCCGCAACCTTCCGAGTTTTTTCAGAGGCTCCTAGCGTCGCAGTGTTCGTGAGAGAAAAAATGAGAGCTGAGATCCAAGACAGGGCAAACCAACCAAATGAAATACCTAAAGTTCTATAGCATAAACTAACTAGCACTGGTTGATCCCCTCGCTTTTGAAAATGCACGCTATACGATCACAGTGGCTACCGCAGGACTTTTTGGCTATCTAAGTAAAATTTTCTCATTCTCGGGACGCCCTCTAGTGGAGAAAAACTCCTGAGTAAATGACTGAACGCTCGGGTTGTCCGCAAGTCGAGTTCCAGCGAGGTAAATAAGAAAACTTAGCTAGCCGCGTGAGCAACCATACTTCCAATCGACCAGACTCAAAGGCACTTAATGACTGATTGGCTTTCGTGCATCAAAAAGTCGCCGAGATTCCGCCAAGCAAAAAACTATCCGAAAAGTCGTATTCTGTACGAAGAGAATTAATTGATCTGAATTCAACAACTAGATTGATAGAGTTGACACCATACTCGCGCTCAAGACTATCGGAATTGGTTTTGCTTATCCAGTTCAAACCCAACTGAATTCCGCCGCCGAAGTAAAAACCAAATGCGCCCCCTATACGTGGCCTGGCTCCGTCGTCTCGAGTTTCTATAAAACCAAAGTAACTTCCGCCCCCAAGGCCGTAAGGAACAAACACTGCTGAATCCGAAAACTGTAGTTTGTAAATTGCACCAATGCTCACCGGTATAACTATAAAACTGTACATCTCCTGAGCCGGCTGCCCATTTCTAAAATAGCCTTGCCCCGAGGCGTAAGTGGCGCCCAAGCTGGTATGAAGACCGAATCGACCTGCATCTTTAAAAAAAAGGTTTTCATACTCCAAAAAACCTAAAACCTTTGATTCTGATCCGTAAATTGTTCCATAGCTCACCCCTGTGGACGGGTTAGTTAGGTTTGGTGGATTAAAGCTACCAAATTTCAAAGAGTATCCCTGAGTCTCAGAGGACCTCTCTGAGGTGTAAATGTATTTACCTTCTTTTGTGATACGAATTGGTTTTGAAAGGATCGTGCGTTTTCGATATTGGTTTTGATCCGCGACCTGCTCTTTTTGTTTATCAAGTGCACTTCGCTTATTGGTGGCTCTGGAGGCATTCTCTTCATCGCCCTGAAGACGAATTGCTTCGGCCTGGGACTCTACATCTAAAGATTGGGATGTCTCATTTTCTGTTTCGTCTGGGGTGTAATAAGGCGCCTCTTTGGGCGGCCCTTCTTCTTGCGAATAACTATGAAACGAGAACAGCAGTAAGCCAACCACAAGCCCAACTAGAAGAAAGCTTGTCCAAAGATGAGCTGGCCATTGTGGCTTCATTGCCCTGGCCGGGGAAGCTGTGTGTTGATGCTCAAGCTCCCTTCGAATCCCGAAGCGTGGTTTTAAATAGCTAATTCCGAACATAAGAAACAGTGCGGCAACAAGTGATACCAAAAATAAGTTGAGAAACCCTACTGAAAGAGCCAATTTTGCAAAAACAAGAGCGGGGTAAAGCAAAATTCTTGAAAAACCTCTTCGAGTCTCACTCTCTGATATCCAGGCTGCAAAAGGTGGAGAGTTCTCATAATAGAATTTCGTTAGAGTCTTTCCAAATTCAGATTGATGAAGTATCTCGTCGCGAAACTTGCGAAAAGTCTGAACTTCGATTGCTAAAGGACTTCCATATGATGCGGTTGTGATAAAGCAGTCGACTTCTTCACCCAACAATCCATACACGATATCTGGCGTAATAAGGTGGCTTGCTTCAGCACAAGTAGAAGTGAACTGACCTATGTTACCGGCTCGATCAACTAGGGCCAATCTAAACAAATAGCTTTCGCCATTACTGAGATCGTTAATTCTTGAGTCTTCGAAGTTAACAACACCATTTTCGACAATTATAGCGATATCTCTGAACTCTGCTGAATTTACAAGTGCCGGAAAGTACGTTGAGCAGGCATTTGCCGTTGCCCCTGCCGGAACTTTAACGAAATAAGCTCGTATTCTTTCGAGGGACACACTATCAACCGACATGCCTAGCTGGGGAGATCCTACGATGGGGCCGAGATAACCTTTTGAATCTCCCGCTAGAATTTGAAAGGACGATATGCCTCTCTCGGATCCACTAGTACACAATGTACCGGATGTAGAACCGTAAACATCGCAAAACCCTCTGACTATTCGAAAGTGTAGCTGGAGAGAGTCATCAAGAGTTGCATCACTATTTTCGTCAATGCCGATTTTCACAACGTGAGTTGCAGAAAATATAGAGTCGCTCGTAGCGGTCACGCAGTCAGTAGAGAGCCCTGCTTTGTTGCAAAGTTCTGACCAATAAAACGAAACTGCCGCTGTGTTGTTGACAGCGTAACTGTTTACCACTGTGTTAAGATTTTGAGCGGAAGAAGACGACGCCGGTGTGTACTGCGCGAGCGCCGTGCCAGCTTTTGAATCAGATATAAATGTGATTGTGACCAAGCCGTCGGGGTTGATTCGTGCCGTATTGCAAGAAGTCGGTCCGGATCCAGGAGTGTCTAAGCAGTTGTTGCATACCGCCGCCCCGCAAGCGGCAACGCTTCCGGCAACGCCACCGTAAACTTCAATGATCGAGTTGCCACCGTAAACAGATGAAGCCCCCCCAATCACCACGTTAGATATTGTCGCCGATACTGAGACGGTGCCAAAGAAAAGTAGGCAAAACACCGCGGTTGAGTATTTCAATGAATAACTCACATTAGCGGCAAATTTAAATGAGTCAGTCGTTACGTTTCTTACGCAAGCAGTATTCAAATTAGAATTGTGGAACATCTCATTAAAAGCGTAGCACGGCTTTCTTAAAACATGACAGATTTACCGGAAGCGTCACGTCAAGAATGCTTAAGGTATGACCGACATTCCAGATGAACTCTCTTACTGCTTGAAGAAAAGTTGCGCGATCTGAAGCCCATTCAGCGCGGCCCCTTTTCTCAGGTTGTCTGCCACGATCCACATAATAAGAGTTTTAGAGTCAGCAATGTCTTTGTGGATTCGCCCAATGAAAACAGGATCCTGCCCGGAAACTTCAGAGCAAACTGGATACGAGCTCAGTTCCGGTGAATCCACGACTTTTAACCCCGGAGCAGAAGAGAGCATTTGCCGAATCGCTTCCAAAGAGGCGTCCTTCTTAAGTTGAACCCACGCTACTTCTGAGTGACCATTCATTGTCGGGGTTCTCACTGTAAAAGCGGAAATGAGAAGGTCTTCGCGATTCAAAATTTTCTGAGATTCCCTCATGATCTTGAGTTCTTCTGTGCAAAAACCATCCGGCCCAATTCCTCCAATTTGAGGAATGTTTGTAAAGGCGATTGTGTGCGGAAACACCTTAGAAGCCGCTGTACCGTTATTGAGTATCGATAAAGTACTGCTTTTGAGCTCTTCGATTCCATCTCTTCCTGCGCCCGAAACACTTTGGTAGGTCGCGACGTGTATTCGCTCTATTCCCAGGTTTTTCTCTAGAGGCCAAAGAGCAAGTACGAGCTGAATGGTTGAACAATTGGGATTAGCAATAATTTGACCGCGCTTCTTAAGATCAATGATATGGCCGTTAATCTCCGGTACAACCAAAGGGAATTCTGGATTCATTCTAAAGGCGGCAGAATTGTCTATGACGATGGCGCCCGCTGACGCCGCGGCTGGCGCGTATTGTGTGCTGATGTCGTCCCCAGAGGAAAAAAACACCACGTCTAACCCCTCAAAACAACCGTCAGACAGCGCCTTAAGCGGAATTTTTTCGTCTCTAAAAACGACATGTGTGCCAGCAGACCCAGGACTCGCAAAGAGTCTCAATTCTTCTGTGGGAACCTTTCGCTCTCTGAGGAGTTTTAGGAACTCTTGACCAACGATTCCAGTAGCACCAACGATTCCGACACATATTGAATGTTTCATTTGTTCACCTTTGAAGCTTCTCTTTCAAGTCGTTCCATTCTTTCTCTGCGCCTTTTGCCCGATCCGAGCACACCGAAGATAGCGCCGAGTATCGCATACGATAAGAAAAGTACAAACAACATGACTTCTGGTCGATAGGCAACGACTGCGAGTATCGATACTCCAGTAATCAAGTACCAGAAGGGCATTCTTTTACGAAAATCGATATCCTTAAAACTTCTGTATCTAAAATTACTCACCATGACGAAACCGAGGAGGTAGGTCATGCCTAGTAGTGCCCAGTGCTTTTGCCCATTCCAACCCAAATCAAGAAATGCCAAGTAGGATCCGGCGACGATACCTGCTGCCATAGGAATGGGAAGTCCTTGAAAGTCCTTTTTCTCTACTGATACGGATTGCACGTTAAAACGGGCGAGTCTCAAAGCACCACACGCCACAAAGAAAAACGAGGCAAGCCAACCCAGTCTTCCAAAAGGATGTAGTGCCCATAAAAACATAAGTAGGCTCGGTGCCACACCAAAGCTCACCACGTCTGACAATGAGTCGTACTCGGCGCCAAATCGGCTCTCTGAGTTAGTCCAACGCGCTACTCGGCCATCTAACAGGTCAAAAAGTGCTGCGGCGACGATCGCATAGGCTGCGTACTCGAATTGTCCTTTGATCGAATAAATTATCGCAAAATAACCAAAAAAAAGATTGCAGGTAGTTACGAGGTTGGGAAGCACGTAGATGTTTACAGAGAAACGCCTATGAAGACGCTCGACGAGGCGACGGTTTCGCGCAATTCTTCTCTGAACTCGGTCGTTCGTCGAAGTGTCTAATTCAACCACCAAATCCTCCAAATAAATAAAAAATCATCCAAACACCACTTGCGGCCAGAATGGGAAACGAAAAATTATCGTCTATTCGTCCTAGCGGTAGGAGCTCTGCAGTGGCGCCCACCAATGCTGTCAAAATCGAAGCGAGAACCAACCGGTCTATGAGGATTCCAGTACTCCAGTAATAGATTGCCCCGACAACCATACAGGCAAAAAAACCACCAAGGAACCCCTGAAGAGTTTTAGAACCAAGAATCTTGTCTTTACCGTAAAGGACGCCAACAATTCCGCTAGCTGGATCTCCGACGGCGAGTAGCCAAAGGGCTAAGGTAGCTACCTGAGGTGGAAAAATATAGATAGTGATCAGAACACCAAAGAGTAAATATGACATGGCGGAAAAAGTAGAGAGTTCCTCGTTTCGCATCACGGGGCCAAACCACTTCACTATTCTCTGTTTGAGAACCTTCGAATGAAGTCGCCAGTAATCAAGGGGAACCACCAAAAGAATCGTCGCCCCCATGGCCAGCAGAGATGATTGCCGGTCCAGAGTGTTAAAAAGTGAAATGATCAAAACTACACCGCTGAAGTGGTAGAGCTTTCGTGAGAGATGTAGGTCACTGCGTTGCTTGGTCGTGATGGAGTCCATGATTTCGTATAGGTGAAGGCTAAGTTTGAGGCAAGCGGAGCGAGGGTTCAGACTGGCGGTTTAGGTTAGTTTCGCTACTTGGAGCTCTCTTTAATGAATCGTGTCATATAGTAGCGAACCAAATACGGCGTACTTACCACCAGGTTTTGATAAGTCCATACCACTTCTCCAAACGCCCCCCACTGCGCCTGAATGAGGTCTTCTGAGTCTCTATCCGGGCCATCTCGCATTCCAAGGGTCGGAAGCGGTTGGCTGGCTCCAGTGCCAGACTGAATCCGAATACTGATTTGTCCAGGAGCGCGTGCTGAAAAAATGAGTTTTGTGCCATTTCTAAAAAGCATAAAATCTGCATCTGTCCGGGCAATCGAGTAAACTTTGATGCCCCCAAGTGCCGCACCACGGATTTGGTTAAATACAGAAGAGCTATCTAGAAGCTCACTTTTTAGCTCTTTGAGAAAGCGCAGAGTTTCATGCACTAGCAGATGATTTGGGTCCATTCCGGAGTCAATATCGACGACGCCAGACTCTTCCATCTGCTGTTCAGCCTGCACTAGTTCGCGAATCCACTCGACTCCAGACATGCGTCCCCCTCGAATTCAGTAAATTCGATCTTGACGGGAGAAGTCAAGACCCGTAAGCAAGCAGAAGGTACTGTAACAAAATGACACAACTTAAGTCTGAGCGCCAAAATCCCGACACGGTATGTGTGTGGCCAAAGACACAAGGCCAAAGCGTTAAGATAGTGGCGTTGGAATAAATGGACGTTGAAGGAACCTCGATGACAAGAGCCAAGCGACTCAAAAGGAAATCTCGATGGGTATTGCCAGGGGCGGTTTTTGTTCTGGGAACCCTAACAACACTTTCGCTCATTTGGGAGCCAGTAGAAACTTCTCCAACAAAAAAAGAATCCCTCATTGAGCGCACGCTCGCGAGCGTAACAGAGCCGGATCCAGTTAAGAAAAAGCGAATAGAAACCGTCTATTTAAGATGCAGCCAAGACGTCTATAGATTGAAGGACTCCAGCCAGGTAAGGATACTGGGCTCAATTTGTAAAGGCTCTACCCCGAAGAAGGTGGCTAAAACCTCTGACGAAAAAATTAATGAAAATGCCACCGCATCGTCCATCGTTCGTGTGCAAAACAAGAGTCGCGAGAGAGAGGCGACTGTGTTTTCAAGGCCCGGTGATAACTTTGTGACGGACTACTTCCCAATTATAGAAGGTCGAAATCTTATAGAAATCGACTATGAGTTAGAAGGCCAGTCGATCAAACGTCAAATTTTTGTCGACGTCGCTTCACGCTAAGGGAACTAAATCTCAGAAAATAGGTACGTTCATTCCTAAATAAAGATTCGTGCCTCCGTAAGCTTCGGTGGTGAATCCATAGTAGCCACCAAAAGTAAAAGTCGCAGGTACGTGATAAAATATCGTCGTATCGAGGTGCACTTCTGCGCCGGCTCCATAAGAAATAGAACCCAAGTATCGCCTGCGAGCAGATCTTCTGTTTTTATCAAAATAGGCGCCCTCAACGGAAACAGCATCGGCGATAAAGGCTCCGTGAAGATTTTTTTTGAACCAAGGCGAAGAACCCCCACTATAAATTTTTGAGATGGGAAAGTGGTATTCCATTCCTCCCGTAAGAGTCGTCCAGCCAAGAAACGCCCCCGGAGCGTACCCACGCACGACAAATTGAGGCTGAATAAGGCTCAGCGAAAAGGGCCCGCCGGCAGACCTAGTGCCGAGATAAATATTTCGATTTTGGGGCGAAATGTATCCTTTAATTTTGAACTCGATAGCATGTCTTTCTGGTAAAAAGAAAGAAAGATATTTTGTGCCGGAGAAAAGTACATCCGTATAACTGAGAGACCCCCACGACGGTAAGTAGTGACTCGAGCGGACACTAAAGGCGCCCCCCTTTTCTGGAGAAATTTGATAAGCTTTTTGGGAAACATCTGAGTAAGCTATTTGGCCGACGAACCCGGCTTGTGTTTCTTCTCCGATTGAAGGAATTTCAAACCGAGATCTTACGCCACCGAAGCTAGAGCTCCAACTCTCAGAGAGGCCAGGTAAGAAAAAACGCGCGGATCCTTCGGCATAACTTGTGTTTGAAACGACGTCGAATCCGAAAAGATAATTGTATTGGTCAGCAAAAGTAACCAAAAGCTGCGCAGGAGTTTGTTCGTTAACGTAGGAAAAACCCCAACTCATTTTCTTACTCAGAGAGTCATACCCACCATAAGCATTGTAGGAATGATGACCAACAGGATCTTTGTTAAACACCAGCGCTTGAACTAAGTAGCCTTGTTGAATAAACGAGAAAAAAGGGATCCAAAACTTAGGGGCTAAATAAGAAAGCCCCTGGTAATCGTTGACTCTGTTTGCTTCGTTATTTGACGAGGCGCTGGCTTCTACTTCTCTCGGTTTTTCAGAAGATCCAGACGCACTGGGGTTTGATGATAAAACAGTTGGCTTTAAAACTTGGTTGGCCTTTATCTCTTGAATGGAAAAGTCATTTGTATCTGAGATATACATTTCAGAATTAGATATCGCTGGCAGACTTTTTAATTGTAGCGCCGGATAGTTCTTAAGCCTGTAACCTTCTTTGGTCAGTTCGGACACCCAAACTTCTTGGCGTGAATCATCAAGAATGCCGCTATTGATAGAAGTTAACGAATGTGTGAGAGCGACTGAAACCTTCTTTTGATCTCGAAGATACAGATTAGCGACACCAGAGTGGGCAGAGACAAAAACGCCTTTATCTGGGCTACCATTGAAACTGTGCGAAAACGGTTTATTAACTAGTAGCTCAGGGTTTTGGTGACCTCGCTCTAGGGTATAGATCTGATCACCACGTGCTGGCGAATCATTGAGAGAAAACACAATTTGGGCCTCATCAGCGCTGGGATGACTAATCCGAGTTCCCGGAGGGGCCTCAAAATGAACAAGGGGATTAGCGCCATTGCGGGCGATACTAATGAGTCGGGTGCGGTTTGCTTCGCTCTGGACCGCATAAATTCTGTCTTCGAAAGCAGAATAGAAGGGTTGAGATAATCGCATTCCGTGAGTGAGACGAGTTTTTGATCGCTGAGTAATATTCCAGCGGAAAAGATCAAATCTTAGCTCCTTGCGTTCAAAGCGTTCAAGTCCGTCGCATACGAGATCTTCCTGAGTTGCTTCGAAACTGCATCGTTGAATATTCTTTGCCGAACCCAATATGCTGATTTTTTGATCAAGAAAAGAGTCCAAACTAGTTGGTCGGCGAACAACGATGATCTCGTCGTCGTTGTGAAGTGTTGATCGAATAATGACAAGTGTCAGGCTGTCTAGACTTAGGGCAAGATATTTTACTTCGGACGAATCACGGTGAACGGTATCAAACCACTCTGCATTTTCTAAGGGAGTTGGACTCGGCACAGTGCGAAGTACCGAAGTTTGCGCAGCAACTTTGGCCTTAAGGTCTGACTCAGTCGCTAGGAGTAGGTCTTTAAGGCTTTGATCTGTGGCGTCCCTAATGGGCCCTTCTAAAAAAAATGGCACTCTTCGAGAATATCGCTGGTTGAGCAACTCGACGATCTCTATCCCTTTATGATCTATGAGCCGGTTCCAGAAGTGCGCGCCCCAAAAATAGGGTCTGGCGCCTTTGGGCCACTTGGGATTGGTTGTGTCATTGATCTCGCCCCACGTCAGGAGATCCGAGCTTTCTTGTAGATAATGAGCTCTCAGCCAGCTCTGAAAGTGAGTGGAACGAAGTCGGCCGAAGTGTGTGAGCCGGCTTTCAAGGCTGACGGCCAAGCCCTCGAGGTACCACCGAGGAAGAAGAATATTCGGTCTAATTATATTTCCAAAAATAAAACGAACGGGGGCCCAAAAGCTGTTTGCGGGCTCAAAGTTGAGAATATGAACATACTCATGAAGAATAAGTTCATCGCTCCAATCGCCGTACTGAGAGATGCTGTCAGAGAGGTATGGCAAAGTTGGGTATATTACGATCATCGGCTCAGGGATAGGCGTCGCCAGTCCGTTGGCAAGATCTGTGTTGTCGTCAATGAGAATAATTGTTTTTTCAGGGCGTTCAGAAAATATACCCTGTAGTTTCTGGTAGCTGATTTCAGCAGATGAAAGATACTTCCGAGCGACAGTCTCATTTTTTTCATCAAAAATGATTTCAAAATGATCGCTGCTCAACGTTTTCCAAGCGGTATCGGTTTTTCGTAAAGTTTGGCTGTGCCCAAGTTGTGTAAGCCTCCCAACCGCTAGAAACACCAAACCGACAAAAAAGAAAGGACGAGTGAAATTCATCTTGGATGTTAAATATTCCATCACGCTCCTTGACGGCATCCAACCAAAAGTTTGACAAAGTATGAAGACACTCTACACTTGATGCTGTTGTTTTAAAAAACCCCGGGATCATTTTAAAGGAGACATCATATGATCAGAACGCTCGTGACATTGGTTTTGGCAGCTTCATTTATAGTTTCTTGTTCAAAGAAAAAGAAAGACGAAGGCGAAGACGGAGATGTCGCTTCTCAGGCGATGAACTTTGAAGCCGCAGGTAGCGACAGTGGCAAAATTGACGGCCTTCACACAGTTAATTTTGATTATGACACAGCGGATTTGAGTTCCGATGCAAAATCGAAGTTGAGTCAGAACGCCGACTGGATAAAGGCTAGAGCGGCTGTAACCGTTCAGATCGAAGGACATTGTGACGAGCGAGGATCTATTGAATACAATTTAGCTTTGGGTGAAAGGCGTGCAAAAGCAGCGAAAGCCTATCTTGTTAGCTTGGGCGTCCCAGCAAAGCAAATGACGATCATAAGCTACGGCGAAGAAAAGCCCTTGGTAATGGGTGATTCTGATTCTGACTTTGCTAAGAATCGCCGTGCGAACTTTGTTCCACTTTCTACAAACTAGACTACGGTGGGCCTATGAAATTTAGAGGCCTGCTTATTTTCCCCATAATTCTTATTATGGGGGCTTGCTCACATAGACCCCCTTTGCTTGAATACACCCTTTCTCGCGAAGCCGTCTGGGCGGCCCAAGCTAGCAATGCATCGCGTTGGGCGCCTCATATTTGGGTGAAAGCCGAAGATCACTTTCGTAAAGGCGAAACCTCATTTAGAAATTATCGCTATGAAGAGGCTAAGCAGCACTTTCTACAAGCCAAGCAGCTTTCGGAGAGGGCTCAGGTCTTATCAAGAATTGAGAGCGCTCAATCAGGAGAATACGAACAATGAAAACTTTTCGCGCGAACAAATTCGTCAAACGCCCATTGGCCCGCAGTCTTAAGCCTTCGATCCTAGTTGCATTGCTTGGCGTGGGTGTTACAGGTTGCCTAAAGACTCGAGACGAAATTGGTGAGGCAGATCAAAAAAGACAATATAGCGAACAAGTAAGTCAGGCTCAAAAAAAGCAAGCCGAACAGCAAGCTGAATACATTGGCCTCGAGGAGTCGGTTCGGCAGCTTAACGGCAGAATTGAAGAGTTAGACCATAAGCTTCTCAGCCTACAAGAAAATAAAGAAGTCGATTCAACGGCTGAAAAATTAGATCGCCTCATAGAACAAATGAAATTGTTTGAAGAAAGACTTGGCAAGCTAGAGTCGGGTGCGCCGGCGTCATCCAGTGTGCAAGCGGCTGCTGAGAAATCGAGTAGCGGTTCACTTTGGAAAGAAAGCGAGTCTTTATTTCGGGGCAAAGAATGGAAGAAGGCGATCACTAGTTACCAAAAATTTAGAGAGACTTATCCCAAAGATGAACTGTGGTCCGAGGCGACCTATAAAATTGGGGTGTGTTTTCAGGAGCTTGGAATGAAGGTTGAGGCCAAAGCTTTTTACCAAGAAGTAAAACAAAAGGCGAGTAAATCACGTGCGGGAAAAAAAGCTGCGTACAGACTAAACCAGATGAAATAGTTGGTTGAGATTTACAAAGAGCATTCTTGCTCGAATCGCTCAAGCGCACTAATAAAACTAGGAACGTCGAATGAAAGTCTATCTTGGAATCGAAACGAGTTGTGACGACTCATCGGTAGCACTCGTTCGCGAAGATGGATATGTCATTGCGTGCTCAGTACTGGGGCAAGACAAATCGCACAATGTTTTTGGCGGGATTGTGCCGGAGATCGCAGGTCGCGAACACACAGAAAATTTGCTCCCTCTCTTAGAAAATATTCTTCAAGAAAATGAACTTACCACTCGAGATATCGATGGCATCGCCGTTACAAGCGAGCCAGGTTTATTAGGCTCTCTCCTCGTAGGCGTAGTAACGGCAAAAGTTCTAGCAATGGCGTTTGATAAGCCGTTTATTGGTACAAATCATATTGAAGGTCATATTGTTGCTCCTTTGCTTCATGATAGGGAGCTCTCTTTAGATAGAGACTTTCATTATCCGTACCTTGCGCTTGTTGTGAGCGGTGGGCACACTCAACTTTTTCATGTGCTTTCTCACGACAACTATATTGAGATGGGGCGAACTCGAGATGACGCTGCAGGTGAAGCCTTTGACAAGTTTGCAAAGACAATTGGACTTGGATTCCCAGGGGGACCGCTGGTAGACGAGTTAGCAAAAAAAGGCAGAAAGGGAAAGTTCAGGTTTGCAACAGCGATGACATCGAGCGGTGACTTAGATTTTAGCTTCTCTGGATTAAAAACCTCGGCCCTGAATGTTTATCGTTCCATGGAGCACACAGAGAAATTAGCAGAATTGGCGAATCTAGCAGCAGACTACCAAGAGGCTATTTGCGACTCTCTTCTTTATAAGCTAGATGAAGCTCAGCGGCAGCTAAATATACAGCGAGTGGCCATCAGCGGAGGGGTAAGCGCGAACTCAAGACTTCGCCAAAAAGCGCAGGTTTGGGCCGACTCTCGAAAGGTAAAGCTAAGGATTCCTCCACTGCGCTACTGCACTGACAATGCTGCGATGATCGCTTTGGCAGGTTTGTTGAGGTTGAGACAAGGACAGAAGTCCGATCAATGGCTGACACCAAACCCTTCTGTATCATTTCAACAGAAACCGCCTCGTTCCTAGGAGAGGAAACGCCTACTATGGCAGAGTACAGTGTTCAAAAGCTACTGGCGAGATTGGGTGAACTTAAGAGAAATCCCAACAAGAAGCTGGGACAAAACTTTCTCGTCAACCAGCAGATTGTTGCCAAGATCATTGCCGCCGCAAAATTAGACCGCCCAACTCTTGAAGGGCAGGTTATAGAGATAGGGCCGGGACTTGGCGCACTCACTGAGGAGCTCGTAAAGCTCGATCGAACCTTATTGCTGATCGAAATGGATCGCGACTGGGTAACATTTTGGCAGGCAGAGGGGCTCGACGTTATTCAAGCAGATGCCCTAAGGTTTGATTGGTCGAAAGTTGACCGCTCTGTGCTAGTGAGTAACTTACCCTATCAGATCGCCGCAAGCCTCGTCGTTGACTTGAGTGTAGAGGATTGTGCGATTAACGAGATGGTACTGATGTTTCAAAAAGAAGTAGCCGCAAAGATCACAGGACGAGCTCGAAGCGATGACTATTCCTTGCTCTCTGTGATTTCACAAACATTTTGGACAATTTCAAAGGTGTGCGAGGCAGGGCCCAAAGATTTCTATCCGCCGCCGAGAGTGGCTAGCCGAGTGCTCAGGTTTCAAAAGAAAGTAGCAACTGAACTAAGAGTTGAAGAACGAAAGCGCTATCTGAGGTTTGTCAAACAGGCATTTTCTCAAAGAAGAAAGAAGCTGTCGAGCAACCTGGCTCAAATGGCACCACCCGAAGACCTCACAATCTGTTTTGACCAAATGAAAATTAATGATAATGCGAGAGCTGAAGAGCTATCTTGGCAGCAATATGTGGAATTGTTTGGGCGCCTAATGCGTAAGGCCGCACTCTAGGGCCAGATCTGAAAGAGGAGTTTGTGAGAAGGTTGAGAGAATATAGAAAAACACTTTGGTTTTTGATGCTTCAAATTACTCCCGCCCTTTTATTAGCAGACGGATTTTCAAATTTTGGCACCTCGGGAATTGGAATTGCCACACAGAATTCGATTTCAACAAGGGTCAACGACGTGTTTTCTGTCTATGTAAATCCTGCACTCGGGGCTGAAGTGAGCGGAGTTCAGTGGGGTGTTGGAATCTCCCGTTCTCAGTCAGATTTCCGATCGATAGACAATGTTCTTAGAGAATCTACAACCTATGGAGCCTCAAGCAACCAGTATGGAAGCTTCGACCCTAACTCCACGAGCACTTGGTTCAACATGGGTATAAGCTTGGGAGCTAACGATTGGGGCTTGACTGCAATGATGAGCTCTCCACTTGATAAAGTTGTTTCGATGAACTCAGTGGAGCCCGCAACACCTCAGTATGCATATCAATCAGACTCGCCCGATCAATACAATCTTCTTTTGACAGTAAGCCGAAAGTTCGATGAGAGATTTTCTTTTGGTGTATCAGCAGATCTTTACTTGGTTTATGCCTCGACCGTGGATTCGAGATTTCCCGTATCCCCCGATTCTACAAATATTCAGCAAACTACAGTAGCGCGGCCTGCGCTTGCGCCTCATGTCGGAGCAAATGCTCAATGGAATTCTCACTTTTCGACAAGCCTTGTCTTTCGCGCAGAAAAAAGGGGAGAGGTGAAACTAGATGTTAATAACCGAGTCGCACCAGCAAACATTCCTGTCGACTTTCGCGGCACTCAGACTACTTTCTTTAGACCGCAGACGGTTGAAGCCGGAGTCGGAATCAGGTTGGCAAATCACTCTTTGGATTTGCTCGTCGAACACGAAAGGTGGTCCCGATTTGAGAGTCCTTGGGTGTTAGTAGAGTTTGAAACGCCCGCCAATACGTATACTCAGTATCGCTACGAAACTCGATATAAGGATGTGCTCAATTACAAAGCGAGCTACACTTTAAACATCGATGATAAAAACGCCGCCTTTTTTGGTTATGGGTTTCATCCGAGCTTTGTTGAGACCGATCTCACCGGACCGGTGAACGTCGTCGACACAGACAAACATATCGCTTCTGTCGGAGCAAGGTCCGCTCTTGGGCAACTAACAAGTTATCTAGAAGGCGCACAAATCTCTTTCGGTTATCAATTGCAGATTCTGAATAATCGCCGCATCGATAAAGCGAACCCAAATTATATTGGCTATCCTGGTTTTGATGTTGGCGGCTTGAATCATATTTTTTCTTTGGCTGTGACAAGCGCTTTAGAAGGGAAGTCTCTTTGAAGATAATCTCAGACAATCGAAAAGCTAGGTTCGATTTTGAAGTCCTTGAAAGACTGGAGGCGGGCATAGAGCTTACCGGGAGCGAAGTAAAAAGTCTAAGGGGAGGTCATTGTCAGCTAAAAGACTCTTACATAGATATTCATCGTGGAGAGATGTACTTAATAGGAGTTCATATAAGCCCGTTTCAAGCGAGCAGTTATAATAACCATGCACCTGAAAGGCGACGCCGACTGCTTATGCACAGAGAGCAAATTGATCGGTTATTTGGCATGATTCGAGAGAAAGGGGTTACTTTGATCCCTGCAAAAATTTACTTCAAAGGTCCTCGAGTCAAGGTGGAGGTGGCGGTTGTTAAGGGTAAGAAAAAACATGATAAACGCGAGGCGATTAAGAAACGCGACGTAGATCGCGATCTGCAGAAGGCGCAGAGGAGAGGCCACTAACTTGTTTTTTCTTCGTCTCTATATGTTGTACCCACTGGCTATAAGCTGATTGACTAATAGCTTGGGCGGGAAGTGACGTAAGGAGTTCTAAATCTAGTTGCGTTTGAGACTGTAGTGAGCGGTACATATAATTGTAGCTATCGACAAGTTCATGAAACTCATCATCATGGCGCACTCTCAAAGGTGGCTGCGACAAATCGCCTCGGCTCAACCTTCGTACATGTGCCTCTAGCAGAATGACAGGAGCGATGAGTTTTTGGGTAAATCTCCAACCTAGATAAAAATACAATCCGGTTACCGAAGGAATGAGAACCACTAAGACCCATCTCACCAAATTGTATTCGCGGTCTATATTGGGCAAGAGGTTAGGCGCGAGCTGCTCGGCAAGACCTCGAAAGATCTCATAGTTTTGATTGATAAAATAAAAAGCAATGCCTATGCCGATCGACAGAGACCAGAACACTGCCCCTAGTAAATAGAGTGTGTATCTCCACTGAAACTTGCGTTGGATAATAGAAGCTCTCGGAAGTTTAAAATTTGCTCCTAAACCGTAGAGATATTTGTGTGCGGCCCACATTGGTATAGTTTAAACCCTTGGTGCTCGAGTGAAACAGAAAGCCCACAATCTGAAAGAACTCTTTGCTTTTGTCTGTCGGCAAAAAAGACCTGGCCTTGGCCAATGGCTGAGACAAACAATCAATCGAGATTGTTGCGCAGTTGGCATTGCCAGAAGTTTTTCCCAACCGCAAGTTGCATAGTGCGCCAGAGAGAATTTTGAGGAGGCGCCATCCTTTGACACAAACTGCAGATTGTCTTCTTCTGTATCTAGGGGCTATTGCTATTTCGTTAACGAAACGGCAATAGCCCCTAGTAGTTGAACTAGTACATGCCGGTGAGCGAGGTGAGAATGCTGCAAATAAAATGTTGGGTTTTATTGGGTCTTATGGTTGCAGGAGTCGCTGGATGTGTTTCATCGACAAAAAAACCTTCGGCTGATGATCTTAAAGATGTCTCCCTCCAAGACGATAGAAGTTATTTGGGTGAGCTGAGAAATGAGATCCCAGACACAATCAAAAAAGAAAACGACGAGCTCGCTTTTGTGCTCAAAATGATGGATGACGACCACAGCACTGCGCCCCAAAGGATTCGTAGCCGATTTCAAACCCAGATGCGACGGGCGCGCGAGAGTCTGCGAAAAAGTGTGGAGCGGGTGCGAGCCGAGTACACTAAGGCTGAAAAAAAGCGTAGGGAAGACTATTTAGTGGCTCTACGAAAAAAGCGCGAAGCTTTTCTTTCTGAAAAGCATGATTCAAAAGAGAGGCAAGATTTCTTTAGTGAGCAAGACTCCGAAAGAAGAAACTTTTTTAGTCAGGAACGTGAAGACCGAGGCAATTTCGAGTCTGACTTACGCGTGAAACAAAGAGATTTTGACAGTGATATGCAGTTTCGCCAGCGAGAGTTTGATGACGAGTACAGGCGTTATTTACGCGAATACGATGAGGCTCAGCGCCAAAAGCGCACGAAGTTAGACTCTCGAGTTTCATCAGCAAAACCGATGCAAGATGCTCCTTTGGGGGTACCTGGCAGCAGTGCTACTGAAGCATTAAGTCCCAGCGGAGGCAGTGGGGCTCAAGGTGGATCGGAGAAAATGCAAGAAGAGGCTGAACTTATTAAGCGAACCTTAGGGAATTAGTTAGCAATAATAATTTCGAGCGCGATAAACCTTCGAAGCTTTCATTTGCGTGTTCTTCGTTGAATTTTTGTTTTTCTGAAATGACGTTGGGGTTGTTCTTCTAAGCCTTGAAGTGACATCCGAACCTGTCGCTCGTTAAGGGGACGAAGTTCTCCGGGTTTAAGAGTGCCGATTTTAAGTCTGCCAATTGCAACTCGTTGGAGTTTTTGAACGTCAATTCGCAACTTTTCAAACATTTTTCTAATTTGTCGATTCTTGCCCTCAGAAATAATTACCTCTACCCACTGGGCATCAGTGCTCATGGAGCGTCCGACTTTTGTATCGCCTTTAGGAGGCTTTAACCGGCGGATAGTATCAACGCGCACTCTACCGCCGCCTTCGATCGAAACGCCTCTTTGTAGTTTACCGATTTGGTTTTCGGTAAGGGACTGGCTAATTTTGACTTTATAGGTTTTCGGAACTGCTCCTTTAGGGCTAAGAACTCTTTCCGAATAATCTCCGTCGTTCGTTAGAATCAAAAGGCCCTCTGAATCCCAGTCCAAGCGACCTACAGGGTAAACCCTGGTTTTCATTTTTTTAAGGTAATCGCCGATGCACGGTCGGTCTTCGGGATCATGGAGAGTGGTAACAACATGCCGTGGTTTGTAGAAAGCCAAATACAGTTTCTCAGAGTTGACCTGAATGTGTTTGCCTTGAAACTCCACTCTGTCTCGATCGGGATCTACTTTGACCCCTAGTTCGTAAACTTTTTGGCCATTAACTTTAACGTCACCGGAGTCGATATGAAAGTCGGCCTTCCGGCGCGAGCAAACCCCGGCTTGTGCTATAAATCGATTGAGTCTAATGGTTTGTCCTGCCATTTTGAGAGCTCTCCAGTCATTCGTTCAATTGTGAACGAAAGATCTCTTAACAGCAGATACAGTACTTTGTCATCTGGGTAGACAAAATCAAACAGACTCTGGCCACGATTGAAGGCATTACATGCTATGGCGATAGACTCTTTAGACGGAGTCTGGGCTTTGAGAATGGCTTCTTCCAACAGGAGCACAAGGTTCTGGTAAAGCGGATCGCTTGAAAGAGGCAAAAAGGGCCTTTCTAAGGCTTTAATCCGATAAAACAATTCAGGAGACTCTTCTAGGGGCCGCGCTGTTTCAAAACTTTGGTTGTTATTCTTGTTAAAAGTATACCCACGCGTGACACGACAACTTTGTATTTTTTCTTCACCCAAAAACTGCACCACTGCAACTACATGATCGCGCACCCAGATTCTAAAGGGTCTACCAGGCAGAATGAAGCCGTTGGCACCGTACTCTAGATTGAAGTCTCGCCATAGAGGGCTTAGTTGACCATCTGAGGCTATTGAAAACCACTCATTAAACTGGAAAACAGTGATACCACCCGCCTTATTCTGTACAAAAGCCATCGTGACATTGCCTTCGTTTTGAAAGCCCTTGCTTAATAAGTCGTATCGGTATGAAAATCCTTCCGCGCGTTTATCTAACCAGTTTTTGATAAGGTTTCTTCTGTCATTGTCTTTTTGAACCCTTAGGACTTGCTCGGGTTCTATTACCGCATAGTCAGCGAAGCTCATGGACTCTGTTAACTCAAGCTGGACCTTTGTCATAAGCTCTTCACAATTTCCGCGCCAATATTCAAACGATAAACACGTACGAAAGAAACCTTCGATGAACGCCTCATCGATCAATGTACCTGAGTGGCCAACATTTTTTAGGTAATGGTAGAGAGTCAGCCTTACGGCATCCGACTGGGGATCCTTTGTGAGTAGATAGCGAGCAAAATCATGCGCAGTCTTCATCCATTTCAGAATAGATTTTTTAACCTACATACGTCTAGAAGAATTGTCGAATTTATGATCCAATAGAAGTGAGATACAGGGAGATGTATCTGGGAGTTATTATGAGACGAGAGTTTGATCCACGATTTTTTTCTTCACCCAATTCGGAGACGCCATCCATCGTTGAAGTTCCTCTTAAGCAGGATCGGGGTTTAGATCGATCGGAGATTAGACGCATTGAAGATTTGATTTCTTCATCTGCCGCCCGTATTCAAGACCACGTAAAGACGCTTCAACTGAAGATGGAAAGACATCAGTCCCGACTAGGGCAGCTTGAGGCTAAGATCGACCATGTTACGGATGAAATGAGAACAAAATATGCCCAGCTCTCGGGGCGAATCACAGAACGCGCTGTTCATCAGGATGATGTGGCATCTTTAATTGATCGGCAGAATCAAATGGTGCGGGCCTTTGAAACTCGTCTACAGTCGTTACAGAAAGTCATCGAGACTCAACAGGCGCAAATGTTTAATTATAAAGCGGCCCTCGACGAATCCCGCCGCGAACTCGTGCGTCTTAAACAGCTCTAATCACATCTATGTTTACTTAAACCGTTTTGCATATGTTGAATCATGGAAAAAGGCGGCAGATCGAGAGCCACCTTTAAAACATCGTCGAGCGTCTCTGCAAAGTGAAACTTGATCCCAGACTTCACTTCAGCTGGGAGCTTTTCAAGATCAACTTCATTTCGCTTAGGAAGGATTATCTCTTCAATGCCAGCTCTATGGGCAGCTAACACTTTCTCTTTAATTCCGCCAACAGGAAGCACGGCTCGACGTAGAGTGATCTCTCCAGTCATAGAAAGTTTTGGATTTACTTCCTTCTTCAGAAGCAGAGAAATCAATGCTGTTGTAAGAGTGACGCCCGCAGATGGTCCGTCCTTCCCAATAGCGCCCGACGGCACATGGATATGAAAGTCATTTTTTTCAAAATCAATACTCGGATTCAGAATCGAAGCCTGCGATCTTGCAAGACTCATCGCAATTTGAGCGCTTTCTTTCATCACATCGCCAAGCTGACCAGTAATTGTGATTTTACCTGAGCCTGGCATTTGGTGTGTTTCAACAAACAACACATCTCCGCCCATAGGAGTCCACGCAATGCCGGTAACAACTCCGTAAGGGGGAGACTCTAGAGCTACATCAGGATAATATTTTCTCGAACCAAGGGCTTCCACCAAAGAAGGTCCATCAAGTTGTACCTTTGCCCCTTTACGAGGGCTCCCTTCAGTAAGGGGATTGGCCGCCGAAGACTCTTGATCCAAACTTTTTTGACTTTCAGTTTGTATCTCACTCCGAACAATCTTCTCTGCAGCCCAGCGCCCGATAGCACCGATTTGTCGCTGTAACTCTCTCACTCCCGCCTCTCGCGTGTAGCCTTCAGCGATTTGCTCAAGAATTACATCTGGGATAATCAAGTCATCATTCTGAAGGCCGTTCTCTTTATACTGTTTTGGTATTAAATACTTTTTAGCAATTCCCACTTTTTCACTCAGTGTGTAGCTTGCGAGTTCAATAATCTCCATGCGATCAAGCAGCGGAGCAGGTATTGTATCGAGGCGGTTGGCGGTTGCTATAAACAACACATCAGACAAATCAAAGGGCACGTCTAGATAATGATCCACAAACGTATTATTCTGTTCAGGATCGAGCACCTCAAGCAACGCGCTTGAAGGGTCGCCATGAAAGCCTGCGCCCAGTTTGTCGACTTCATCCAGCATCATTACAGGATTTCGCGAACCAGCACGTTTAAGACTTTGAACAATTCTGCCAGGCATAGATCCTATATACGTGCGTCTGTGTCCACGGATTTCACTTTCATCTCGAACTCCTCCCAAGCTCAGGCGAACAAAATTTCTCTCGAGTGCATGAGCAATGCTCTGACCAAGACTCGTCTTTCCCACCCCAGGCGGGCCAACAAATAAAAGAATCGAACCTTTTAGGTCTTTTTTCAGTCTGGCAACTGCCAAATGCTGAAGAATTCTTTGTTTAATTTTTTCAAGTCCGTAGTGTTCCTCGTTTAAAACATTTTCGGCATGAACTATGTCGATACGGTCTGTTGTTTTGATATTCCAAGGAAGGCTTAACATCCAATCTAAATAGTTTCGTACCACATGGTAATCTGGTGAGTGCGGAGAAAGTTGCTCAAAACGATTCAGTTCATCTTGCGCCTGCTTATAGGCTTCTTTTGGCATCTTAGCTTTTTCTATTTTTTCACGATAGCCCTCAGAGGCGCCGCCCCCTTGATCCCCCAACTCCTCTTTAATAGCTCGCATTTGCTCTCTTAGAATCGCATCCCGCTGAGCTTTTGAAAATCTTTCTGTGATTTTTTCCTGAACGTCCTTTTTGACATTGAGCACTTCTCGCTCATTTCGCAGGTGCTCCAGCAGTTTTTCCATTCGTGAAATGAGGTCGATATTTTCTAAGATTTTTTGTTTCTCTTCAATGGGTATATTGAGGTATGTCGACGCTAAATGGGTGAGGTATTTAGGATCGTTGATTCCTTCGACCATTTGTCCTATAGAAGACTTCATCCCTGGAATTAAAGAGAGAATCTCTTTTGAAAGTGCCTTGAGTGCCTGAAAAAGAGCCTCTCTTCTGGGGTCTTCCACAATTTCCGGCTCGATGATTTCGGCTCCTGCAACTCGATGATGCCCATCTTCAAACAAATAATCTTCAATCTGAAAGCGCGATAGGCCAGTCACAACAATTTGATAACCGTTCTCTTCACTGCCATGTACACCGTCAATTTTGCACAGTGTGCCAACTTTGTAGAGATCAGAAAGCTCTGGTTCTACTACATCGAGGTTTTGCTGAGTAACTATGACAATTTGATTGTTTTCAGAGTGGGCCTTCAATAGGGAGGCAACGCTACGAGGCCGCCCCACAGCCAAAGGCATAGTGACCGTCGGGAAGAGAACAGTATTTTTAATCGGTAGAACGGCAATAGTTTTTTTCATACTAGTCTTAATGTGAGGTCACTTTTCGATCGGTCAAGACTCGCACGAGTGCCTAGTACCTTTTTCGGATGCGTCGCACCTAAAAATTGTCGCAGGCACTGGTCTGGGCCTGTCTATTGGTCGAGTTGGTCAAGTGGATTCACAGACCATCGTTTGTAACCTGAGTCGAATGAGTGCCGCGAACTCTATGTAAGGCGCAAAAATTCCGAAAGAGTGAATGTAACAAAAGTAGGAGTGGCTATGGGTGCCGTCGGGTTGATTGTGGTTTTGGTAATGGTTTTCGGTGGATTCATTCTCCACGGCGGAAACATGCGTGTGATCATGCAACCTACTGAGGTGATGATCATTTTCGGTGCTGCGCTCGGTGCGGCGATTATTCAAGCTCCTATGTCATCACTTAAGGCAAGTGTTAAGTATTCTATTCGCGCTATGGTTGGGAGCTCAGGCCCTTCTTCAAAAGAGTACCTCGATCTCTTGCAGCTTCTCTATAGGTTGTTTCAAACTTTTCGAAAAGATGGCCCTCAAGGGGTAGAGAAACACATTGAGGAGCCCCAGGGTTCAGAGATTTTTAAAGCGTATCCGAGTTTTTTGAAAAATCATCATGCTGTTCATTTGTTGTGTGACACGATGAAGATTACGTTAAGTGCAGATCTCACCCAGTACGATGTCGATGACTTGTTGGATTTGGATATCAAAACAGGCCACGAAGAAGAACACGATGCTCAGCACATTGTGGCAAACACTGCAGACGCGATGCCGGGCTTAGGAATCGTAGCTGCGGTTTTGGGCGTTGTGATCACGATGGGTAAACTGGATCAGGGCACAGAAGTCATTGGTCATTCCGTTGCGGCCGCACTTGTTGGTACGTTTATGGGGGTTATGGCTGCCTACGGATTCTTTTCGCCACTTGCCGGAAAAATAGGCCGTAACATTGAAGCAGATGGCCGTTATTTGAGATGCATCAAAGTGGCGCTTGTGGCTCTTCAGCGCGGTAACCCTCCGCTGGTATGTGTGGAATATGCGCGAAGATCAATTTTTCCTGATCAGCGCCCTAGTTTTGATGAAATGGACAAGGCCCTAAAAGAAAAGAAGGCTGCATAATTTAAGCGAAAGGAAAATCAGTGGCTGATAAGAAGCCAATGATAGTCATTAAAAAAATTACGGTTTCCGGAGGCGGTCATCATGGTGGCGCTTGGAAGGTGGCATTCGCTGACTTTATGACGGCAATGATGGCATTCTTTCTAGTAATGTGGCTTCTTAATCAAACTCCAGAAGTGAAAAAGAACGTTGCTTCTTATTTCTCAGGGCCAAGCATGATTCAGAATACCTTTACTAGCTACGGAGCAGAGCTCACCTTAGAAAAGTTGTTTCTAGATCTAGTAAATGAGCCTCTTCAAGTGGTTCAGTCGTTTATGGAGCCGGCAGACTTCACTCCCAATCTGTTCGCAATGGGTTCACGTAAGATTGTATTGGCCGAGATTGCCAATCAACTAGGAGAACTGGCGGGCGACGTTCAAGTGGAATCTGACAGGATTCAGTTTCAGATAGACGACAAATATCTCTTTGAACCGGGCACAGCAGACCCATCCAAGCAGTTTGTTCAGATGATGGAAAAAATTAAACTTCTTACCACGGGCGTAGAGGATGCAAACATAAATATTGAATCCTTTATTTTTACCCAATCCGTGATAGATCAAAATCCGTTGACTGCCAAAAAAGTGGCCGATCAAAGAAGAGACCTCATTAAGTCAAATATCGAAGCTGGGCTCGAACACAAATCGGCCAGTGTGCTCGGCGAGACGGTTGTGGCGCGAGCGACAAGCATCTCTAAAGGTAGTCGTCCGAGGGGATTTATTAAATTTCAAATCAAGCAAAAGCCCACTATTGAAGGACAAAGAAAACCTCGTGAGCTAGAAACTCTCTTCGAGAAAAAAGAAACAGACACTTCAGTTTACGACAATTTTGTGAAGACCCTCAGCAATAAAAAGAAGAACTAGGCTTTTATCAAAGTGTCCCCCAATTCTCTGCTGGGTTAGGGATTCTCTCACCTTTTGACGCCGCTCCAGATTTGGACTATGGTCACTCGTTCTTCAAAACTATTCAATTTGGTCTGTCTACCATTTTTAGTGATAAGAAAGCAGTTTGCATGGAACAGATTTTAAGCGCCGGTTTAAAAAACCTTGAGATAGTGAGCTTTGATACCGAGACGAGTGGCGCCTTCCCGGTGGGAAACGACATAGTGGAGCTTGCTGCCGTCAAGTGGAAGAACGGAGAGATCATTGGCGAGTTTCAGTCGCTAATAAAACCCCGCGAGCCCATGGGCGATTTTATTATATCTATTCACCGTATCACAAATGAAATGGTTTCGGATGCACCGACTATGGAAACTGTTTTACCAAGTTTTTTGAGTTTTATAGGCGAGGCCGTTTTGGTGGCCCACCATGCACCCTTTGATTTGGGTTTTCTTGCGTATGATATTGAAAGACTCGGATACAGACTTCCGCAGAATCGCGTTTTGTGTTCGTCGTTACTTTCTCGTACTTTGATTAGCGGAGCTCCGAATCATCGTTTGCAAACTTTGGTTGAGTTTCTAAATCTTCATAAGGGAGACGCGCACCGAGCTCTCGATGACTCTAAAGCGTGCTTGGGTCTTCTGCTTGAATGTTTTAGTAGGCTCTCTCACGACTGCACGCTTGAAAAAGTGATGGAGCTCATGGGTAAAGACCTCAGCTGGCGCAGGTACAGTTTGGAATACTATAGAAAATCAGAACATTGGTTTTCGTCTCTCATAGATTCGATCAACCAGAAGTCGACCTTTCGATTTCTTTACGGCGGCAAAACTTACCCCGAAGAAAAAATTAAGATTTGTCAGGGTGTTGTCAGAAATCCCGATGGAGATTTTATCGCATGTGTCGACCCACAGCCTGACCCTACGGCACGTCCTAAGCGATATTATTTGTCGCGAATTCGCGGCGTTTAGGGGCTGTTGCAAATCGTTTTGTTGCGTTTTTCTGCAGTAATTTAAGAAAAATGGCAATAGCTCCTAGGGAGCATTTCGGCGAAATCATTTTTTTGCGGCCGGATGTTAGTTCTCTAGGATTCGGCCTTTGAGTTCTTCAAAGATTTTGGGGCTTCCTGCGATCACGCCTGTGCTATCGATGCTGTAGGGTTGGCCGCGCTCGTTACAAGTGAGACCACCAGCCTCTCTTACGAGAAGTTCTCCGGCCACCAAATCCCAAGGTTGCAGATCGTATTCCCAAAAACCGTCAAATACACCTGCCGAAACAAATGCCAAATCTAAACATGCAGCCCCTGGACGTCTTACCGCAGTTGTGGATCTCACCATTGTTTCAAAGAGTTTCATCTGTTTTGAAAGTATAGGTCCGACGGAGTAAGAAAACCCGGTTGCAAGAAAGCATTCAGAGAGGCGACTTTTCGTCATTCGTACCGAGATTCTCTCGCCGTTCAGAAAGGAGCCCCCACCTTTGGTAGCATGAAATGTTCGACCCATCCTCGGAATAGTCGTCACGCCTAGTAGAGTTTCTTTGCCCTCAACATAAGCGAGTGACACTCCAAAGTAGTCAAAGCCGTTTACGTAATTGGTGGTCCCATCAAGAGGGTCGCAAATCCAGCGGCCACTTGTTGCATCTGCGCCAGACTGAAGTCCGGATTCTTCGCCTACAAATGCATCGTGGGGGTAATGCTTTTTGAGAAAAGACTGGACTGTTTGTTCACTTTCAACGTCGGCTTCAGTCACTAAGCCAGCATCAGGTTTATGCTTAACTTCCTTCAACCTATTGAAATGTTTAAGGAGAACTGCGTCAGCAAGTTGACATGCCTCGATAGCAACGGCAAGACGCTTTCTAAGAGGATCAGACACAGGACACTCCGGGTTTGTTTTTGACCGATACGTCGCTTCTGAGTAACATTTAATTGTGGTTCTTGGAAGGAGTTTAAAGGATGGGGCAATCGGGGGGTTCTAAAACCGACACGTTAATCAAATTGGTGCTAGTTTTCTTTATTTCATTGTTGTCGTTTTCAATCGGCACTTTTGTTGGAAAACAGTTTAGTGATAGTCAACACAGAATGGCTGCAATGGAGCACGGTACAGATGGGCATGGCGTGGGTACTGAGAGAGATCTAGCTTCAGTGCCGTCCCAGGATATTCAGAAAGTCAGTCCTGATGAGATACTGACTCATGAAGACATCGAGAGACTGGCCAAGGAATTTGAACAGCCATCGGAGCCCTTGGCTCGAAGTGGCGAGCATGACTTTTTAGAGGCCGACACCTCTAAGATGGTAGAGGAAGCAAAGCCAAAGCTAGATAAAATTCAGAACGTCGCAGACAGAATAGCTAAAGGTAAGACGCCTGAGGAAATTAAGCCGACCGAGCCCAATCGGCTTCCAAATGCTTTGCCACAAGATGTTGCAGCCGCCGCAGTCGGAAAATGGACAATTCAGATTTCGTCACACAAAGCAGAAGACACAGCTAAGAAAGTTGCAGAAGACTGGAAGTCAAAAGGTCATAACGCTTTTTATATTGCTGCAAAAGTTAATGGAGAAGACTGGTATAGGGTCAACATAGGTCTATTTGCCGATAAAAAAGCTGCATCTGACAAGTTGGTGAGCCTCACTAACAATGGTGCTGTGAAATCTGGCTTCATTAAAGAAATTGTGAAGTAGCCGCAAAACAAACTTGTTTGTCGTCAATACCTTGACGAACAGTTGCCAGCAAAAGCCCAAAAATATGTCGGCCCTTACGAGGGCCGTTTTTTTTTAACAAAGCAATTCGCTCTAGATCTATTGAATTGCATTTCACCACTCACAGTCGTCAAAACTTCGTTCGCATTCAGACTGAAGTCCGTGTGGCACTGCGCTTGCTTATTAAGTGGTTGAGGTCATACCACAGACCAAAAGGAGTGCTCGTGGCAGAAGAAAAGAGTAATGCAGCAGAAGAAAAGGGAGCAGTTGCCGACGCTCCAGCGGCGCCAGCACAAAAACCGACTCTATTCATTGCGTTGTTGATTTTCAATATGCTGGCCATAGGCGGAGTTGGTGTCATGTTATTTTTAAACAAAAAGAAAGAAGACCAAAAAGCGACCATTGATCAGGTGATTGAGGGTGAAAAGCAAGCTCAGGCCGAAGAAAAGGAATCTGATATGGATTTCATCGGCTCTTTGGTTCCGCTTGAAACCTTCGTTGTAAATCTCGCAGGAAGCAGGGGATCAAAGTTACTTAAAGTAAACATGGAGCTTGAAATATCAAACGCCGAGGTCCAAGAAGAGATTGAAAAACGTAAACCACAAATACGCGACATGATTCTTATTATGCTCTCTACAAAGTCCTTCAATGATTTGAGTGAAAGAGAAGGCAAAGATCGACTGCGAGAAGAAATAGCAGAAACGATCAATTCATTCTTAAGCCGTGGAAAAATTAAAAGGGTCTACTTTACGGAGTTCATTTTCAATTAATTACTTGGAATCGAAGGGGAAAGGAACTGAATGAATCAGGTTCTCTCGCAGAGCGAAGTAGATGCACTCCTGGCCGCAGTGTCCGAAGGCGACAGCTCCGGCGGCGCCAGTGACGATAGCGCCGGGGGCGTTACCACCACTCCCGATAAGGGAGTCGTCGTATATGATCTTACCAGCCAAGATCGCATCATCCGTGGTCGCCTGCCTCAGCTTGACGTTATCTATGAGCGCTTTATGCGCTCTTTTCGAATTTCACTATCTTCAGCACTAAGAAGAATTGCCAGTTTGAATCATGCCAGCACGGACTTTTTGAAGTTTGGAGAGTTCATCAATACGTTACCAATGCCTACTTGCATGAGCGTATTGAGATACAACGGTTTAAGAGGCTCGTCACTTTTTGTAATAGAAAGCAAATTGGCCTATGCATTAATAGATAACTTCTTTGGTGGAAACGATCGCCCATATACTAAAATTGAAGGCAAGGAGTTCACACCTATTGAACTCTCTATTGTGAGAAAAGTTGTTGAACTTGCCATTCAAGATTTAGAATCTGCTTGGGCCTCTGTTTACAAAATTGACTGCAGCTTTGTGAGGACCGAGGTCAATCCACAGTTTGTGGGTATTGTGCCACCTACAGATGTGGTGATTGCATCGACGTTTGACGTCGAGTTAGAGAGCGCTAATGGAACAATCACCCTGGTTCTTCCATATTCAACTATCGAACCCATAAAGCAAAAACTCTCTACGGGGTTTCAAGTCGAGTCTGACCAAACGGATAAGAGAATGTGGGCTTCGACAATAAAAGAACAATTGCTCGACACAGAGCTAGATATACTTGTGAACCTTGGCGAAACAAACATCACTATGAAGGATCTCATGAATTTCAAAGTAGGGGATGTCGTACCGCTTGGCCAAGATGTAAGTGGTGAGCTCCAGGTGCTGGTAGAGGGTGTTACTCGCTTCAAGTGTTACTACGGGGTAAGTCACGGAAATACTGCAGTTCAATTAATTCGCAAGATAGAGGACTAGGGAGGATTTATGGCTGAAGAGGGTGCGGCGAAAGTTGTGGAAGGCCTAGAAGAAGTGGCAGAGCACGAAGCAAAAGAACTTGATGCTGCGGCTGAAAGGTCGGCTGCTAAAACAAAAGACACGAACATAGATATGATAATGGACATCCCGCTTCGTGTAACAGTTGAACTGGGCCGCACGAAAATGGTTGTTCGTGATTTGCTGAATCTAGGCCAGGGAAGCGTCATTGAGCTTACCAAACTCGCCGGAGAGCCGATGGAAATTTTGGTAAACGACAAGCTGGTTGCTAAAGGGGAATGCGTCGTCGTCAACGAAAAATTTGGCGTGCGACTGACAGATGTCATTTCGCCTAAAGAGAGAGTTGAGCAGCTAAAATAATTAGATCAAGCAGTTAGATCAACTAACTTAGAATCTTAAGCTGAATGGAGTCGGCATGAAACTTTTGTCTCTAATAACTATTCTGCTCGCACTGAGTTGCAGCTCATTACAGGCAAATACCAATCTTGAAAATGATGCTCACGGCTCGGATTCAGAGGTTCTTGCCGCGTTTCAACCCGAGAAATCGACGGCAAAGACCCAGGTTTCTACAAAGGTCGCCACTGAGATAAAATCAGTTATGGAAACTTCGCAGTTGCCGCCAGTCAAAAATACAGAAATAGAAGTTTCGCCACCTCCCCAAGTTGCAAAGGTCATTGACGAGGGAGCATTGATTGGTGCGCAAGAAGAGGAGTCAAAAATTGTGCTCGCAACTACTGACGAGGCTAAGATTCCCGTATTCAAATCGCCCGGCGCTCCCGCTAAGGTAGTCGAGAGTGGATGGCCGAAACTATTAGTAACCATTGGAATACTGGGATGTTTGATTTTAGGTACAATAGTATTTGTCAGACAATACAAAGGTAAATCCAGGCTCTCGCTTAAAGAAAGCACCATTAAAGTCATCAGCCAGCACCACTTGGGCCCTAAAAAAAGTATGATTCTGGTTTCAGTAGCCGGAGAGTCGATGCTTGTTGGGGTAACTGATCGTCAGATTAACCTCATCAAATCAGTCACCCTTTTTGAAGAAGAACTGGATTCTGAGAAGCCAGAAGCTGCATTCAACAAACAACTCATCAAAGCTCAGAATCAAGGGCTGCAAGATGCTGATTCGGAGGACTTTCAAATGAGCGGACTTAAAGATGTTCTTAAGGAGAGATTTCGCACTTTGAGGAAACTCTCTTGATAAAACGACTGACTCTCTTAGCTTTACTCCTTTTGCCTGTTTCAGCTGCGGCTCAGGGTATGACAATTCCTTCGGTTAACCTCGGTTTTCAAAACACTAGTGATCCCAATGAAGTTGTAAATGTAATTAAAATTCTTACCGTATTAACCATTCTTGCTCTCGCGCCCGCTATACTAATAATGATGACGAGCTTTACGAGAATTATAGTTGTGTTCTCGTTTCTGCGTCAGGCCATGGGCGTTCAGCAAATGCCACCCAATCAACTTCTGATAGGGTTAGCACTTTTTCTCTCATTTTTCATAATGGCACCTGTTTTTGAAACAATTAATAAAGAAGCTCTCCAGCCCTACCTCGCCGGCTCTCTGGGGCAAGAGGCGGCGCTAGACGCCGCTGGAAAACCACTTCGGTCTTTCATGTTCCGACAAACGCGTGACCAAGATCTTCAATTATTTATCGGGCTTTCGAAGTCGCCAGCGCCAAAGACGAGAGCCGATGTTTCCACGACAGTTCTCATTCCGGCATTCGTAATATCTGAGCTGAAAACAGCGTTTCAGATTGGATTCATTATTTACCTCCCGTTTCTTGTCATAGATATGGTTGTCGCAAGTGTTTTAATGGCCATGGGTATGATGATGTTGCCTCCGGTTGTGGTGTCACTTCCGTTCAAGATCATGTTGTTTGTTTTGGTGGATGGTTGGTCGTTGATCGTCGGATCAATGGTGAAGAGTTTCGGTTAAGGAGAAAACTTTTGGACGAGACGATGATAATAGAGCTTGGTACTCAGGCTATGAAAACGGCAACTTTGGTGGCGGGGCCTATGCTGGCTGCAGCCCTTATTATAGGCTTGGGTGTGAGTGTTATGCAGGCGGTAACCCAAATTAACGAAGCGACTCTCACATTTATACCAAAGATACTTGTTGTTGCGCTTGTGCTCATCTTGATGGGGCCTTGGATGCTCGACGTTTTGAAGTCGTTCACACAAGATCTCTTTCTCGGCATGGTGGATTTAGTTAGACAATAGGAGTAAGGGTGGCGAATCAAGCCTTTGAAATATACAAATTCTCTGAAGCCGAAATGGCTTTCTTCCTGCTTTTACTAGTGAGAATTTCTTGCTTCTTGGCTACCTGGCCTATCTTCGGTGGGGAGCAAGTTGGCGCCCGCACAAAAATTCTTTTTGGTCTCACAATGACTATTTGCAGTTTTGGCGTGTTGTATTCTAGCGCGGTTAATCCGGGACTTCGGTTCGATGAGGCATTGATCTTTCTTACGCTTAAAGAGGCTCTCGTGGGGGTTGTCTTAGGCTTTACAGCACGGCTTTTCTTTTTTGTCATCTCGATGGCGGGTGAGATGGTGAGCGTGAGTATGGGACTTAGCAGTGAGCAGCTCTTTAATCCAATATTCTCTGGAGGAGCCGGAGCGATGGGCCAGTTCTATGTAATTCTCGGCTCCTTGCTTTTTTTAGCACTCGGCGGTCATCACCTCTTTCTTAAGGGGTTCTTCGAAAGTTTTGATGTCATGCCAGTTACTGACGTGGGGCTAAATACTTTAGGCGCAACACAAATCATGCAGTCGATAGGTGGTCTACTTGCTTCTGCTGTCAAGATGGCAGCCCCGATAATGGCATCAATCTTCGTGCTGAACGTGGGCCTAGCAATTACGAACAGAGCGATTCCGCAAATAAACATTCTCATTACGAGTTTGTCTGTAAACATTTTGGCGGGTCTCTTAATTTTAATTCTCATTCTTCCTCTAATGGTGACTTCACTAGGGGAAGTGTTGAGAGATACGAGCGGTGTTTTTTTTAGTTTAATGCGGTCTCTTTGAAGGAGTAGAGAGTGGCGGGAGAAGAGAAAGGGTCGGATGAGCGCACGGAAGAGGCGACGGCCCAGCGACGAGAAGATTTTCGAAAGAAAGGCCAGATCGCACAGACGCGCGAGCTTGCCTCTGTTCTATTGGTCTTCGGAATACTCGTAGCTCTATGGCTCTCCTCCGGATACTTGCTGAAACAACTCCACGAGTTATTTACCTATAACTATTCTACCGCAATTCAAAAGTGGGATGATTTCAAGGGCATTCAAGATGCCATGGTTTTCTCGGCATCGACTGGCGCCGCAATGGCTTTTCCGCTAATCCTTCTTTGTGGCCTGATGGGGTTTGCTTCGTCCGTATTACAAGTTGGTTTTATACGGAAGGAAGATGCGCTTAAGTTTGACCTTGAACACCTCAACCCACTCAACGGTGTTAAACGCATTGTTAGTTTGAAAGCTGTTTTCGAGGGAGCTAAGGCGATTGCCAAGATCGTATTTATACTATCAGTTATGTATCTTGTGCTTTCAAAAGAGAAAGAAAGTTTGCCTTTTTTGAGTTTTTTGTCTGTTCAAGATCTGCTGGATTATTTTGGAACCATATCCTTCCGCCTTGTTTTTGCTCTCGTTTTGGGAATCTCATTTCTTGCCCTTCTTGATTACGGCTTTCAGAAGTGGGAGCTTGAAAAGAAAATGATGATGACAAAGCAAGAGATTAAAGAAGAGTTCAAAAATCGCGAAGGTGATCCGCTCGTGAAGGCACGCGTTCGGCGAGTACAACGAGAAATGGCACAGAAGAGAATGATGGATGATGTGCCTAAGGCTGACGTTATAATTACAAACCCGACTCATATTGCCGTCGCCATAAAGTATGATGCTACAATGCCCGCGCCCAAATTACTTGCAAAGGGTGCAGAGCTAGTGGCTGAGCGAATTAAGAAGCTCGCAAAAGAACACAGTATACCCATTATTGAAAATAAACCGCTCGCACGGACGATATTTAAGACAATGAAGATTGGTGAAGTCATACCTCGAGATCTGTTTCAAGCAGTCGCAGAGGTTCTTGCTTTCGTATATAGACTCAAACAGAAAAACCCACACAGTGAGGCTAGATAGTGCAAGAGATTTATAATTTTTTGAGAACATTCCACAGATTCTCTAAGAATACAGATCTCATTGTGGCCGCGGGGCTGATTGTCGTCCTCACTGTAATGATTATTCCGCTACCGCCAGTAATGTTGGATTTATTTTTAACATTATCGTTTGCGCTAAGTCTTTTGATTCTACTTGTAGCAATTTATACAGAAAAAACTTTGGAGTTCAGTGTTTTCCCGAGTCTATTGCTAGTTACCACCTTATTTAGGCTTTCTCTCAACGTGGCTTCTACTCGAGTCATCCTTTCAGAGGGGCATCAGGGACCCGCATCAGCAGGGGCCGTGATAGAAGCCTTCGGGAATTTTGTGGTAGGGAATAACTATGCTATTGGCTTGGTCGTATTTATTATTCTTGTTGTTATTAACTTCGTTGTTATTACAAAAGGTTCAGGCCGCGTCGCAGAAGTGGCCGCAAGATTTACACTAGATGCCATGCCCGGCAAACAGATGTCGATCGATGCAGATCTAAACGCTGGGCTCATTAACGAGTCAGAGGCCCGCAATCGGCGAAAAGAAATTGAACTTGAAGCTGACTTTTATGGAGCGATGGACGGTGCCAGTAAGTTTGTTCGAGGAGATGCCATAGCGGGCATCATCATCACCATAGTCAATATTATTGGCGGCCTGATAATTGGTGTTTTGCAAAAGGGCTTAGATGTATCAGCGGCAGCAGAGTATTACACAAAATTAACAATAGGTGACGGTCTCGTATCTCAAATACCAGCTCTGATAGTATCTACTGCAGCTGGCGCCATCATAACTCGAAATTCCTCGGGCAAGAACATCGGCTCAGACATGGCAACACAGCTGTTTCTTAATCCAAAGGCAGCGTTTATTGTTTCCGGAATACTCATGTTCTTAGGGTTCGTGCCGGGACTACCTACCGGACCATTTTTAACATTCTCTTTTATAATAGGTGGAATCGGGTGGTTCATTGCGAAGTTCCAGCAAGAGAAAGTGGATGATGAACGAAAGAAAAAGCATGACGAGGACATGAAACCTCAGAAAGAAAACATAGAGAGCTTACTTCCATTAGATATGCTTGAGCTCGAGGTCGGTTATGGGCTCATAAATGTCGTCGAATCAAACGGCTCTGGCGATCTTTTAGAAAGAATTGTCAGCATCAGAAAACAATTCGCTCTCGATCTAGGCATTATTGTTCCGAGCGTTCACATAAGAGACAACCTACAGTTAGATCCAGGAGAATACCGATTCCTCATAAAAGGTGTCGAAGTGGGTGGCGGTAAGCTTCAACCAGAGCAATTGCTTGCGATGGATCCGGGTGATGTAACCCGAGCAGTAAAAGGTATTAAAACAAAAGAGCCAGCGTTCGGATTAGATGCATTGTGGATAGCGCAGGCTCAAAAGGAAGAGGCAGAAATTGCAGGGTACACGGTTGTAGATCTTCCAACTGTAATGGCAACGCATTTGACGGAGATCATCAGAACTCACGCCCATGAACTGATCGGGCGACAAGAGGCCTCTCAGCTGATAGAAAGTTTTAAGAAGACGCATCCTAAGCTCGTGGAAGAGTTGGTGCCAGATCTATTGCCGCTAGGAGCTGTTGTAAGAGTTTTGCAAAAACTTCTACGTGAACAAGTTAGCATTAGAGATCTTCTGACAATATTTGAAACTCTGGCTGATGAAGCCCCAAAGGGTAAAGATGTTGAAAATCTCACTGAGGCGGTTCGCCGAAGACTGGCTCCACGCCTTACCAAGAAGTACACAAACGAAGACGGAAGAGTTCCTGTCATTACGCTTGACCCATACTTAGAAGATTTGATTGCCGGATCGTTACTTCAAACCGACCAGGGCGTTCAACTCGTTATGGATCCTCGCCAAGCTCAAACGGTGATTACTGAGATTTCTCGCATTATTGAAGAAAATCCAGATATAGCAGCACAACCCATTCTGCTAACGACACCAACAGTACGTCGGCATGTGCAGAAGCTGGTTGAAAAGTTTATTCCTCAGTTAGTGGTTCTTTCTCATGGTGAACTGTTGTCGGACGCGAGTGTAGTTTCGGTTAGCAGAGTGGAGATAAGACATGTTGGTTAAAAAATTCGAAGCATCAACTATGAAGGAAGCGCTTGAAATGGTTAAGCAGCAGCTTGGCCCAGAAGCGATCATACTCTCCGCCAAGGATCACAAAAGCAGCTACGGACTACTTGGCAAAAATAGCATCGAAGTAACAGCCGCCATATCAGAAGGAAAGTTAAGGCAAAAGCAAGCGGCTGAGGCACGGTTGGCTCCGGCAAAGCAGGTGGAGCTGCGTTCAAAATCAGCTAAATCACAACGGGAGTTTATCGAAAAGTCGGTTAGAAGGTTTATTCCGCCGAGTGTAGAGAGCGTCATAATTGATGAAATGCAAAAGCGATCCTCGAAGCCCGCACCAGCGGCGCCTCCTGTTCGTGTTGCCGCGCGGGATTGGGATCAAATTCGTAGTGAAAGGTATATTGATATAGAGGACGACCCGCAGGAGCCTGCGTATGCCAATGACATGGGAGTAGCAGATTTCGTCACTCTCAAAGGTAGAGGGCGAACTGTGACGGAAATGATCGATGCTATTGGCAGCAAAGTTTCAAACTCACTGACACAAAAAGCGAAGCCACCCGAAGAGGTGGCGCAAGAGATTGGCTTAAACGCTCGCCCAATCACTGGAGCAAATCCCAGAGTCAGCGAGGCCGTGAAGTCTGCCCTAAATGCATTTGATGAACGTCCTTCTTTGCCGTCGTTGACCGATGTCGCTCGAGGGAGTGCCTCTGCATCGACAGACGTTGTTGCACTTAGAGAGGAAATCAACCAGCTACGGGGCTTGATTGAAGCCTTAACCCATGTTCCGACGGACAGAACAAGCGGTCGTCGCCGAGAAGTGACACGAGCCCTCGAGTTGATGTCGATCCAGCTTGAAGAGGGTGGAGTGCCGACGGATGAAGTTCAAAAACTGATAGCCAAGTTTAAAAATCAAATTGCTGAAAGACAGTGGAACCACAAAGGAATCATCGAATCATGGGTGGCCACCGAGCTATTGGATTCTTTGAAAGTGGTCGATGATTCACTCGACGGAAGAGTGCACTTTTTTGTCGGCCCTGCGAGTCAGGGCAAAACGACTGCGCTCGTCAAATACGCAATGAATCTCTCACTGAAGCATTCGCTGAAAGTGGGCATTCTCAGTTCGGACACCCAGAGAGTTGGCGCTGCGGAGCAGCTCAAGATCTACAGCCAAATAATGGGGGCTAGGTTCGCTACAGTGCAATCTCTTGATGACTTAACCAGACTGGTATCCGCTTGGAGTGATCTAGATGTGCTCCTCGTCGACACGGCATCTAATTCGGTGCGAACACTCGATGAATACCGAGTGTTAAAAGACCTGCTGCGCTTTGAGCGCACAAGTCCAACGGTAAAAAGGCATCTTGTGGTGTCTGCCACATCATCAAAGAGATACTTGGATCAGGCGTGCGAAAAGTACGGCCGCTTTAGCCCAACAGACATCATCGTTACGCATTTGGATCTTTGTATCGAGCCCGGAGTACTAGTGAGTGTTTGCAAAGCGCATAACTTGCCTCTGCACAGCTTTTCAACCGGTGTGAAAGTTCCAGAAGATTGGGAACCTGCAACCTCAGAAAGAATAGTCGATCTGATTTTAAATCTATCATCGAGATATACTAAGGAGTTTTTAGATGAGGCACGAGAGAATGAAGACAATATCGATCACGTCAGGTAAAGGGGGAGTTGGTAAAACAACTTTCACGGCCCAGCTAGCTATGTATCTTGCTGCTCAAGATAAGAGTGTGCTGATTTTAGATGGCGACTTGGGTATGGCAAATATAGACCTTTTTTTCGGCAGACACCTTAGCCATTCTATCTATGATGTTCTATCAGGCACGATGAGCTTAAGCGATACAGTAGTAAACGTATATCCGGGTGTAGATCTCATCCCAGGCGGAAATGGTATAAGCGAACTTCAAAACCTCAATGCAGAAGATCGCTATATGTTGCTGTCTCAAGTGTCTCACTTGCCGAGAAAGTACGATGTTCTTCTGGTGGACACTTCTCCGGGATTATCGAACCATGTGCTGTACCTCAACTCGTTGGTTCAACAGGTTGTTGTAACCTTGACGCCAGATCCAGCTAGTTTGACTGATGCCTATGCGCTCATTAAGGTTCTTTCGCAGAAAAGTCGGGTTCGCAAGTTCTCGGTATTAGTTAACATGGTTCAAGGTCTAGCAGAGGGATTGAGAGTTTTCGAAAGGCTTTTGAAAGTCTCAAATGAATTCCTCGACGTTTCCCTAGATTATGTTGGCTGCATTCCGGTGGACGCCAAGATTAAAGAAGCTGTAAGGCTACAAAAGCCCGCACTCTTTACGTTCGAATCTTGTTTGCCCGTGCTGAAGTATATCGAACGAGATATGGAGCCAAGCTCTGATCAGCACATGCTCCCGGGCGGACTGAGCTTCTTCTGGGAAAGACTAGTGGGAGTAGCTTGAGTTGTTTCTGGACAAACGTAAGGCGAAAGCGGGGACTCTACCTAAGTAAATGATTGAAGCAAGATATGCTTCAGGACTGTAAGGCGAACACACGATTTGTTACACTCTATGGAAGGGGTGGGTATATATGTCAAAGAGTAGCGCACTACTCAGGAAATACAAAGAGGATCCGAGCAAACTGACTCGGGATCAAAAAGACAAATTGATTCTTGAGTACGCACCATTGATAAAGTTTATTGCTCAAAAAATCGCCATCAGATTGCCACCCAATATCGAGCTCGACGATTTGATCTCAAGCGGTGTCATTGGTCTTATGGATGCGATCGAAAAGTATGATCCATCAAGAGACAACACGTTTAAAACATACGCAGAGTTTCGGATACGTGGTGCGATTCTCGATGAACTGCGCTCCCAAGACTGGGTGCCTCGAAGCGTTCGTGACAAATCCAAGCTTCTCGATCGAACAATAGCCCGCCTTGAGCAAGATCTTAATAGAACTCCCACAGAAGAGGAGATTGCTAACAGGCTCGGTGTATCAATGGAAGACTTTCACGACTTGCTCAATCAAGTTCGTCCGGTAAGTCTACTTTCTATTGATGATTCTTCTACCTTTAGCAACGTCGACAAGAAATCAATTTTGAATTTACTAGAAAGCTGCAAGTTGTCGAACCCGCACAATCAGCTCAATGTGAAGCACATCAAAAAAATTGTTATGCGGTCGATTCAAGATCTTCCTGAAAAGCAAAGGTTAGTGCTCTCGTTGTACTATTATGAAGATTTGAATCTTAAAGAAATTGGTAAAGTCTTGCGCGTGACCGAAAGCCGCGTCTCACAGCTTCATGCTCAAGCGGTGTCGAGACTGAGAGTGAAGTTGGCGCAGTCGCTCGACGCCGGTGACATCGCCTCCTAACCTGTGATTGAATATGCCGCATCTGTGGCATTCTACCGGAGAAGAAGCAATAGTTCCTTAAAATACTCGAACATACGTTCGGCAGCAGCGCTCGCGAGGGGCGAGCACTGCACCAATCCGAACTCGCATTTGAAGGAACAATTGCTTCTCCTTCTGAAATATTCATGAGGTAAACCTCGTATTATAAAAATCCTCCAACCGCACGATTTGAATTCACTTCTGATAGAATCTTCATTCTAAAGTTTCTTCAAACTAACACACTTTGGGGGCTGTTTTGGATCCTAGTCTTCTTATATTCCCTTTGTGGCACAATTTGTAAAAGTGGAGTGGACTTTCTTTGCTCTTTAATTTAGTATATACATAAGTATGTTTGAGTGGGATGCCCGAAAGGCACGTAGCAATCTTAAAAAGCATGACATCAGTTTTGAAGAGGCTTCTGCCGTGTTTTTTGATTCAGAAGCGTTGGATGGTCCTGACATTAGTCACTCAGAATTTGAACCTCGGTATTTGCGTATCGGAGCATCACTGAAGGACAGAATCCTTCTTGTTGCTTACACATTAAGGAGAAATGAAGATGGCACGACGAAAATCCGTATCATCAGTGCAAGGCAAGCAAACAAAAAAGAGCGTAAAGCATATTTCGGACGATGAGATCGATTATTCAGATATTCATGAGCTTTCAGATGGGCAGTTAAGCCGAATGAAGCGGGTTGGCAGGCCTCCGTTGGGCACTTCCCATAGGCAGCTCATAGCTATTCGCATTGACCCAGATGTTTTAGAAAAAATCCGAAAGGCAGCATCTCGAAGTGGAAAGGGCTACCAGACTCTTATTAATGAAATCCTTGCTAAGTTTGCATCAAAGAAATCTGCATAGAATGGCAGTATGATACGGGTTTCAACAAAATTAGTATCCAAGATCTTTTTAGTCAGCCACTTGCGGCCATTGCACGAAAAGCAAAGAAGTCTAAGATTGTGCAGTTCTGATTCCCCGCCAAACGCACATGGATAGATAGGCCCATGCCTAGCTAACCTTCCATCGACTCTTTAAGGCGCTTGAGAATACGGGCTTCAAGTTGTCTTGCACGCTCGCGAGTTATGCCCACAGCATCTCCGATTTCTTGAAGAGTTTGAGGCTCGTCAGATAGTATTCGGCGATCCAGTATTAAGATTTCTTTTTCGTTTAAGGTGGGCCGAAGCTTCTCGATCATTTGATTTAAAATTTCAATTTGTTCGTACTTCTCGAGCTGTACATCTACAGATTCTTCCATCGACGAAGTTTGTAGGTCTTTAAGTAGAGTGCCGCTGTCTTCATCGACCGGCTGGTCGAGACTGATGTCTTTGCCGCCAAGTCGCTGCTGCATCATCTCGACATCTCTTTCTGGCACTCCCAAACGAGAGCTCAACAAAGCGGTGGTAGGCTCCATTCCTAAAGCCTCCATCTTTTTTTCTTCTTGGTGCAGATTATAAAACAGCTTCTTCTGATTGTGAGTGGTCCCTATACGAACCATAGAATGTTGCTTTAACAAATACTCTCTAATATATCCCCGAATCCACCACACGGCGTAGGTAATGAGCCTCACACCTTTATATGGGTTAAACTCCTTCACTGCGTGCATGAGTCCGACATTTCCTTCTTGAACAAGGTCAATCATCTTTGCACCAAAGCGCGAGTATTCAGCTGCAATCTTCACAACGAAACGTAGGTTACTTGTTACAAGGCGCTGAGCCGCCGCCTGGTCGCCTTTCTCGGCATACTTAATAGCGAGTTCGTGCTCCTCTTCGGGAGTTAACAGTGGATACTTTCTTATCTCATTCAAATACGCGGTGAGAGCGTCGACTGTCGAAACAGGCCCCGAAATAATCGCAGGCAGCTGCTGGTTAGATTTTGCCGACACATCGATTATATCATCGTCGCTGGACGCCACAATCGAATCATCTTTGCTCCCCTGATCATCAACTTCAATGAGTAGAGAGTCAGTGTCTTCGTCGGAGTTTTCAAAGGGTTCCGACTGCCTGATTGGCGACCTTTCGGGTGCGACTACTGAAGAGTTAATCGCTTTAGGGTTATTCGAGCGGCTATCCGTATCGTCGAGAATTTCTACCTGTGGGCTGGATCGCCGCACACTTTGACCCTTTTCCGACTTCTTTGTTTTCGAGCGTCCGGACTTAGCGGGCTTAGTATTTACCGATTTCTTAGTTTTGGTCTTCAAGTTCCCTATTCCCGCCTGCGAGTTCTACGAGAGAGCCTTAGCTAACTTTTTCTTGAGGGTACTTTCTACCAAAGACTTAAAGGGGGCAAATAGTAACGGAAGATCTACCAGCAACAGGATTTGGGTGCTTGGACCACCCTCACTCACGCTGAGTTTGGCCTTAAATTTCTTACCCTCTGCGACACCAGAAAGTGCTGCCTCGTCGAAACGGCACTGATAAGTCGAATCCAATTTTTTGAGGTCAGGATCTGACTCCAGAACCCCTCGTATTTTCGAAAAGGCTTCGCTCGCTTTAAGGTTCGTCGATTCTTTGAGTTCTATCTTTGGCATCTGTCACTCCTCGTCACCATCTTATCTGAACCACTTTGACGTTTGTGTCAGTGCGTGTCAAATTATTCAGCACCTAGCTGCAGCGGAATGTACAGCCCTCCGGATCAAAGTGCACCTTTGTTTGCGAGTCGTCATTGATTGCGAAGGGAAGTCTTTATATGCAGCCGGAGTTGTTACTTACAACAAAACATTGTCGATAGGGTGAACGTATTGAAAATTAAGTCTGTTCGAGGAATGCACGATGTTTTTGGTCAAGATATGGCGGTGTGGAGTCATATCGAACAAATAATTCGCCAAGTCTACACACGCGCCGGTTATCGCGAAATAAGAACTCCCATCTTGGAGTCGACGGATTTATTTCTTCGAGGAGTGGGTGAGACATCGGACATTGTTAACAAAGAAATGTACACCTTCATGGATCGCGGAGGTGACTCTGTAACGATGAGACCTGAGGGGACGGCTCCCGTTGTTAGGGCGGCGATTGAAAATGGACTCATTCAACCAGGGCACGAAGTGAAGCTTTTCTACATTGGCCCCATGTTTAGGTACGAGCGACCCCAAAAAGGGAGACAGCGTCAGTTTCATCAGTATGGCATCGAACATCTTAACACGAGCTCCGCTTTCTCTGACGCAGAAGTTATCGCACTTCAAAGTTTGCTCTATAGAGAAATCGGTCTTTTAAATTGTGAAGTGGAAATTTCTAGCGTGGGGTGCCAAGAGTGTCGGCAAGCTTACGAAGGCGAGCTAAAAAAAGCTTTGCAAGAAAAAATAGCGCAAGTGCCAGAAAACTTCCGCCCAAGAATAGATTCAGCGCCCATGCGCATTTTTGATCAAAAAGACGAAGGCAGCCAAAAGCTCAGTGAAACACTGCCAACCATGCTTCAGTACCTCTGCGAGCAGTGCTTAAATCATTTTGAGCAGGTAAAGCGCCATCTTAAGAACATGGATACGCAGTTTAAGGTAAACCCTAAAATCGTCCGTGGTCTTGATTATTACAACAGTACCGCGTTTGAAGTTAAGAGCTCTCACTTAGGGTCGCAATCAGCCCTGGGTGGCGGAGGCCGTTACGACGGGCTATTTGAAGACTTGGGAGCAAACCCCACAGCCTCTGTTGGATTTGCTGGCGGCTTAGAAAGACTGGTCATTGCCTATCAGGCTACAAATACCGAAAAGTTTTCAGACAAAACAGATGTTTTTGTACTCTGCGCCGATGAACCTCTGAGAGACACAGCGACAGAGATCTATTGGGGACTTCTTAAGCGTGGTTTGCAGGTGACCATTGATCATGAGATGAGGTCGTTTAAGTCGCAGATAAAAAAGGCGGATAAAGCGGGAGCTCGTTACGTTGTTATTCTTGGTGAAAGAGAGTGGCAAGAGGGCAAGCTCATTCTGAAAGATTTCGCCTCGGGCGATCAAATAGAAGTACCTGTTGGCGATAAAACTGAAATTGCCAGCGAAATTAGTAAAAAACTCAAACTTTGAGGGGGCTGATTTTATCAGGCCCTAGAAAGAACCAAATATGAAATTCGTTGCTTCAATTAAAAGAACTCACATGTGCGGCGAACTTGGCTCACATGCAGATGGGCAAACAGTTGTTGTTATGGGCTGGGTCCATTCTCGTCGAGATCACGGAGGACTAATCTTTTGTGACCTCAGAGACAGGACGGGTCTTGTGCAGCTGACTTTTAATCCGTCAGAGCCAAACTTAGAGTTTGCCAAAAAACTGCGCGGTGAATTTGTTGTTGCCGTTCGAGCTAGGGTTGCAAAAAGGCCTGAGGGTTCTGAAAACAAAAATCTCACAACGGGCGAAGTTGAGCTTCATGTTATAGATGGCGAAATTCTCTCTGAGGCAAAGACGCCACCATTTCTGGTTGATGATGAAAACGTTAACGAGAACCTTCGTCTTAAATACCGTTACTTAGATTTGCGCAGTGAAAAGCTTCAATCCAGTTTGATCTTAAGGCATGAGCTCTACCAATTTGTGAGAAACTTTTTGTCAAACGAAGGATTCATTGAAATAGAAACTCCTATTTTGTACAAAAGCACACCTGAGGGAGCGAGAGACTACTTGGTGCCCTCGAGGGTACACCCTGGCTCTTTCTATGCACTTCCGCAGAGTCCGCAAACGCTGAAGCAAATTCTCATGATCAGCGGGTTTGATCGTTACTTTCAGCTCGCACGCTGTTTTAGAGATGAAGACTTAAGAGCGGATCGCCAACCAGAGTTCAGCCAGATCGATATTGAGATGAGCTTTGTTGATACAGAAGATATCATGGCGCTCAATGAAAAATTGCTAAAAGGTATCTGGAAGAAATTTAAGGGTGTTGAAATCAAAGAGATCCCGCGGATGACTTACTTTGAGGCTGTCGACAATTACGGATCTGACAAACCTGATCTGAGACTTGATTGGCCTCTTCGAACTATTAATGAGTGGGGCGGGTCAAAGGGATTTAAGGTTTTTGATGACGTGCTCGCTGCGGGCGGTGTTATTAAAGCGCTTAGCGTTCCGGGTTTGGGTTCGGTTGCGCGAGCTCAAATCGATAAGCTGACGGACTTCGCAAAATCGCAGGGAGCAAAAGGGCTAGTATGGATCAAATGGGATACCGAAAAAGGCATACAGAGTTCCATATCTAAGTTTTTCAGTGAGTCGGACTTCAAAGATCTATTTGAGGTGCTCGGGGCAAAAAAAGGCGACTTGGTTCTTTTGGTTTCTGATGAGTGGGAGCTCGCTTGCAATGTGCTCGGTGGTCTTCGATTGAAACTGGCTCAAGAACAAGGTGTTATCGATAAATCGAGTGATCGCTTCCTTTGGGTTACGGAGTTTCCGCTGTTAGAATACTCCGCAGAAGATAAACGATGGGTCGCAAGACATCACCCTTTTACATCTCCGACGGAGGAGTCGAAGCAAGCCCTTGTCGAAGGTCGAAACGAAGAATTTGGCCATCTCAAAGCTAAAGCCTATGACTTAGTTTGCAACGGGTACGAAATACTTGGCGGCAGCGTTCGTATTCACCAGAGTTCTGTTCAGTCGGCGATGTTCGATTGCCTGGGCTTAAGCCGCGAAGAGGCTGAACAAAAGTTTGGCTTCTTTTTAGAAGCCCTTGAGTACGGAACTCCTCCCCATGGCGGGGCGGCATGGGGAGCCGATCGATTGGCTATGATTCTTTCTGGGGCGACAGCCATACGAGACGTCATTGCATTTCCGAAAACAGCAAAGGCTACATGTATGATGTCAGACTCCCCTTCGGCTGTGCCTCGCGAGCAATTGTTAGATCTTCACATTTCTGTAAAAAGACCTCTCGGCACAGACTAGGGACTTTGGCCATTAGGGACATGCTAGAGTGACGTCGTCACATATAGCCTTTGGTCAAATCCGAATGAATTCTTCGAGTAACCTCCTTTGCTTCGTCAGCGCTGGTGAAGCTAGACGGCGAAGCTTAAGTTTCATTTTGAGACAACCGACAAAGTAGTAGCGCTCTTTCACTCGGACATGGAGGTTCGTGATGCAAAAGATAAGCGGAATTCTTCCTAGTAACTCAAGAATTACAAATGTTGATATGGCACAAGAAAAGCTGCTTCGATCGGGTGTTCCCAGTTTTGGGCAACCGGTTGCTAGCCCTTCGGCTAGACTCTCGTTTTCTCAAAAAGCATTTGAATTGGGCGGCAATCACTCTCTGCTTGGTAACCCACTTCCTACGTCGGAGCGAGACAAAGTGGGTGGCATTTATAGTCCTGGCCAATTTTCAAAACCCGCAACGAGTATTTCGACGGGCCTATTGTCTGCGGAGATTCCAACCTCGGCATCAAATGAGTCTTTAAATATCTCTGCTGGTGAAAAAACAGAATTAGTTGAAGCCAGAGCTGCGGATGGGCCTCTTGAGCAAATGGAGTCTCAACGCGGGAATGATGCTTTGCAAGTAAGCAGAGAATCATCAAATCTAACTGAATACTCTCCGATAACAGAAGAGGTAGTGTTGTAAACGCTCGCTCATCCAGCTACTAGGGGGTTTCAAGTGTCACTGTTAGCAAGATTTCGAAAGCCGGGTGGATTTCAACAGTTACTTAACGTTGTTGAAACATGCGCTCCCCCAAAACAAGAGAGTTTACTTAAAAGTATAGAGAATGAAGATCCAGTCACTGCCAATCTGGTTCGAATAAAAATGTTAAGCGTAGAAAAGATTGTGGCGTGGAGCTCAGATCCTCTTTTTGAAGTTGCCAATCGAATGCCTGAAAAACTGCTGGCAACTTTTTTGAAAAACAAAGATGAAGCGATTTTTAAAAAGTTTACCCAGCATCTGCCACATCTCAGAGTAAAAGCACTTCAAGAGGTGATGGCTCTAACGGATCCGACTCCAGGTGAGCTGTTTACAGCCGATATGAAGCTCATTGAAACCGTAAGGCTACTTGAAAAAGAGTCTGTATTAAATCTTAAATACATTTCACCCGAACTCGATACTAATGATGTCAAGGTAGCCTAGAATTTGGTTAAGCTAAGAAGTTTTAGATAGTTTCCTAGAGTTTTGATTTGGAATTAGGTACCAGTTGAAAAGTTTTAAATGGCCTCAGAATCAAGCGTGATGCCAAATTCTTCAAGCGAGCTTAACCGATTAATCGAGCAAACCCTTCTCTTTCCATCTTTACTACGCTCCAAGCCCACAACGAGATTTACTGAGTCAAAAATGAGTCGGCGTACTGTCGCCTTGTCCCATTGTGGGGCTCCCATTTGCACGAACACCTCCAGCCTGGCGAGGGCCTCGCGAGCGGTCCTTGCGTGAATTGTGCCGAAGCTTCCTGTGTGCCCCGATGACAACGCCAAAACGAGGTCTTTCGCTTCGGGTCCTCTAACTTCTCCTAAAACGATTCTATCTGGCCTCATCCTGAGCGACTCTCGTACTAGCTGCGAGAGTGAAATCTGTTCCCCCGTCTCGAATGAATGCCTCGTCATCATACTAATGCTCACCGGGTTAGGTGTTTGCAGCTCTGGTGTGTCTTCTGCAATAACAATGCGCTCATTCTCTGGGAGGGATTGAAGAAAGGCGCGAACGAGGGTGGTCTTTCCCGATCCTGTGCTGCCAAAAATGAGGATGTTATCTCGATTTCCTAGGGCGCGCTCCAGTAGGTGCCGTTGATCCGCAGCCACAGAGCCAATGTTTGCCAATTCCGTCAGTGATATGGAACTCATTCTGTGAAGCCGAATTGAAAACTGGAAATTTTCCGTTACAGGTGGTGCTACGATATGGATTCGATGAACTCCCCAGTTTGCACAGATAACTGGCCGTTCAAGGGTGGGCTCAACCCCGATTTCGCTAAATATCTTTTGGCAGAAGAGACTGTAAGTTGTCGGAGATCGAAACTGATCGTGGAGGTATCGAAGTACTTTCCCACTCTTTTCGTAGTGAATACAATCCGCGCCGGCCAGAAAAATCTCCGTAACCATCGGGTCAGCCAAGAGATTTTCTAAGGGGCCGTAGCCGAGGAATTCGCAGGAGACACGCTTTTGAACTTGTTCGCCCAAATTCGAAAACTCTCTGTACGTTTGATGAAAGAAGTCCTCAGTCGTAAAGTTAGAGAAAGTTTTGCCTTCTTCGTGCAGTTGATCAAGTATGCTTTTTACACACGAATCAACAATTTGAACTTGTTCAGAAGTTATGTTCGTCACTGCCAACCACTTTCGGATGCACCAAGAACACAAGTTCAGATTCGTTGTTCCTGTAGTCCTGAGATGAAAAGAGTTTTCCAATTATTGGGATCTTTGTCAGGAACGGTACGCCAGAGGTCGACTCGCCCAAATCACTTCGAAACAGGCCCGATAAAGCGATTGTTCGCGGTCCTGCTAAATCAAACTGACTCTCTACTCTATTTGTTAGTAAACCGGGGATGCCATCGACGCTTTGGCTTAGATCAAGGTTTGATATCTCTGCAATTAGTTTTATACTCATCTTCCCGCTCGTGTCAGCGCGGGGAGATGTTTTTAGGTTCACACCATATTTCTTCCAGACCACCTCTTGCCTTCGAAAACCCACTACGCGAATAGGTATTTCGCCCCCGGCGAAAAAGTTAGCTTCGCCGCCACTTCGGCACCTTAACTTTGGGGACGCCAAGAGTTGACCTACGCCATTCTCTTCGAGTGCCTGCAAATTGACAGAGAGTGCTGTTAGGTCCCACTTCGTTTCGGGTAGCACTTGGGCTGCGTAGCTGTCAGGCCATTGAATGCCCAGTTTTTGAAAGAACTTCCGTTTAACTTCTGCGACGAGGATGTGAACTTCAACAAGAGGTTTGAGATCAATGAGAGCTTCATTTTCTTCTATCTTTAGTCCTCCTCGTTTTGCTAGCTCTGTTCTCTTAGACTCCTTCTTCGATTCTTCTCCTATTTGATAAGTAAAAGGGGCTGACTCAGAGATAGCATTCGGGCTTAGCCCCTCTTTCGACAGGAACTTTTTGAGTTCATCAAGGAACTGAGTTCGAATAAATGGCCAAATTTGCGCATGTATTTCAAAGTAGGCTTTGTGCCGCTTAAATTGATTTTGCAAATTGAGAAAGTCCTTGAACCTTAAGAATTCTCCACCAATTGCTGGTGAGTCACTGTCGTGCTCGATTTTTAGTCCTTTCTGTTTTTTGAATTCATCTTGTAGCGCCTGATAAAGGTTCCAGTGACTGTGATCAAGTACGTAGACCACTGTCTTTGCGGTTTCCGAAGTGAGTGAGACGACACCTGGCTTTTGTGCGTAAATTCTTATGCGTGAGCCGCCAAGATCTTTCAGTTTTATGATTCCCTTTTTCTCAAGGACGATTGCGCCTTTCAAGGGAATGCTCAGAACTTTAGTAGTGCCTTGTTCAACAACCACGTATTCGCTAGCATCCGATTTGGCCTTGGTAATGTCGGCATAGGAATTGGCTGGGGTAAGCGTAAGAAAAAATTGGAACGCGACGATAAGTCTAAGCTGACTCGTCGATCGCGTCGATGTATGACAGGCAGTCAGATACATCAGTTGTGCCACTGTAGACCTTATTACACTCAGTAATGGCGATAGGATTTGCCCCGTCTGACCTGTTAAGCGAGCCAATGCAGCCTCTATCTGACTCGTCAATTGCGACATTGCATTCGGGCCTGACAAACGCGCCAATGCAAGTCGAGTCTGACTAGATAACTGCGTCAGTCGCATCAGTGCAGGCCTCTGTCTGATAAGTGGATCCGCTTGCGAAGAATCGCACCAACTAACTGTGTAGATGTGTTTAAAATTAAACTTTCTTACGAATGAAACTGAAAATGATTTTGCTTTCATATTGGCTTGGCAAAGCAAGAAGATGGTTCTAGCACTCTTATGGCTGCGACGGATTTGGCTTCGAAATTCGAATTAAGATAAAAGCCAAACCAGAAGCCGAACTTCGTTTTTCGTCGCACTAACTCTTGATGAGGGATTAACCTCAAGATTTGAAATTTTGAACGACGGCTCTTAGCCTAGTCTCTAAAACGAGTTATTGAGATTTATTGTTGTTGAGATGCCTAAAAGCCAAATGAATTTATACAATCGGTCTGAATCAATGGATCTGGAACAAAGCCACCCGAACTAACGCATTAAAAGCGGAATTACGTAAGCTATGGCTTTGGAATTTTCAACGAGACTTCAAACATTTTTGCTGAAACGTCGGCGCTGGCTTCGATTCCGGTAAGCTGACAAAGAGCTTTAACAAGGCTTAGACTGAGCCCTAGCCCTTTTGAATGGTTAAGAACGGGATGTTGAATGGTGAATGGTGCGAAGATTCTCTCAAGAGCAGTCTTGTTCTCTGCTGCTAGCGGATTTTTAAGTGTCAGTAAGGCGTGAGTGTCGCTCGAAGACAGTGCAACGAACAGTTTCGATCCCTCAGGGCTATGAATAATCATGTTATCGAAAAGCCGAGTTAAAATGGCATCGAGGATCATCTCATCTGCAACGCACTCGGCTTGTGATAGGTCAATTTGAAAGATATGACCTTTCGCAGAAGTCTTTTGCTCAAGTGAAGCAAGCTTATTGCGGAGCGCACTCGCCAGATCAACGTCTTTGAGGTGAACGTCTCGCATTTGTGTAGAAGCTTGCAAGAACTCCATCACATCAAAAACGATTTGCCTCAATCGATCAGCCCCTCGCGAGATTTTTTCAACATATATTTTTTGTTCGTCGTTGAGTCCACTTTGTTTGAGGAGCTCCAAGAAGCTGAGAAGTGAAGTGAGCGGTGTTTTGAGCTCGTGATTAATAAGAGCCATGAACTGATTTTTGGTGTTATCGAGGCTCTTGAGTTCTTCAAGCGCTTCAGAAAGTTCGAGGTTCTTTTTTTCTATGGTTTCACCCAGCTCATAACGTTCAACGGCTTGGGCAATTGTGGTTTCGAGGTCTACTGGGTCCCATGGTTTGCTGACGTAGTGATAGATCTGGCCTTTGTTGATGGCATCGACGATGGCTTGCATGTCAGAGTAACCAGTGAGTAAGACCCGCACGGCTTTAGGCTGTGTTTTGATCGACTCTTCGAAAAATTCGACCCCTGTCATCACGGGCATTCTCTGATCGCTTATGATGACTGTAACTGGATGAGAGTCTAGGAGCTTAAGAGCTTCTTTTGGGTTGGTGGCTTTTAGAACGTTGTACTTCTTACGGAAAGCTCTCTCGAGGGCATCTACGTTGTGAATTTCGTCGTCGAGACAAAGTATTGAGTGCTTCATTCGCATAGATGAGTGTAGAATTTTATAAACGGGGTGCGCAACGTGGATCACGACCAAAGGCGTGCTGAAGGCCTGGAGAATTAGAGTTTGACGGAATGAATTCAAATCAGTCTCAAGATGATCAAGCACTTTGTCGAAAAGACATAGACGAGAGTGAGTTCTCGTTTAAGGAGTCTTCGATGAAATGGATTTTACTCCTATTGATAGCCTCAGGCGTTTCAATGAACGCGCAGGCTCAATATCCGATCAACGGAAGCGGAATGTATTTCACAAATCCCGCTTGCCCATGGCCCATGCGTTCAGTCTCCAGCGGCGGCAAAAACGAACAGAAATTAAATAAGCTACAAAATAAAGCGCTCGATTTACTCGAAGATTTTGGAGAGATAGACTACTTTCTCGATGATTCAAAAAGCTACTCGTTAAGTCAGTATCTCAAACCTGATTCGCTAAAGAAAAAATACTCTGATCATTATGGAGTCTCAGCCCTCGATGTGCTCGATAAGTTCAGGGAAGATGCTGACTTAGATGTGGGAGAGTTAAGAGAATATGCTAAAGATTTGAAGAGGGCCGCGCAAAAGATAAATAAATGTGGGAGTTCTTCTGAGGGCGAAACCCCAAATTCCGAGACCTCACCGAAAGTAAAGTCAGTTGAGCGAGTTGTTGAGTTACTAGAGAGTTTGCAGGTCAGGCCAGATAAACTCCTAAGTACCTGTTCTAGTACCTGCAAGAGTTTTGCTTTTAGTGATCTCGAGGACTCTTCTTGTTCATTATGTTTAGCGGCAGCGGGTCGGGATTCGGTCCGATGCGTAGGCTCGTGTAGCGACGGTGGTGCAAATAAGTGCACCGAATGTGGGAACGATTTTTCAAACGACTTTCGGCTTCAGATTTTGGAGCAATCTAGAAATGGCTATATTAGTTCGCCTTTAAGTGATCTGAAGCTGAGTGATCTAAGTAAGTCAGCGGCAGAAACAAAACCCACAGACACAAAAGTCACAACTGAAAGTCAGAGTTGTGATGATGTTAACCCGACGGCTCAGCTGTGCGCGACTATTACGGATGAGTCAGATCGCGATGCTTGCGTCGGAGTTGTGGCTGAATTCAGAAAAGAAGTTCCTCGAGGGTTGGAAGGTAAAAAGAAGAAGATTTTGAATCTAGCTGACGACATAGAAGCTCTCGCCAAAGCACTGAGCAGAGAAGAAAAGGATCGAGAAAGAGCTGAGATGCGTGCGGAGATGGGCAAGGGTTCACGTTACGCGCGGTCGCCGTATGATACAGAAGTTTGTCACCACTGTTACATCGGCGGTCAGCCTCAGAGAGAGAAGCCAAGTGCGTGGCAGTGGCTTGGGGCTGGTGTTTTAGACGCTTTCGGTATGGTTCTCCAACACAAGTCCAACCGGTATGCCGCTGATCGTTCGGCGGACCTTGGATTTCCTTATGCTTCACCGATGAACATGTTTCCTTATGCGACAGCAGGTCTTTATGGCGCTACCTATGGAGGCATGGGCCAAGGTGGTATTGGCTGTGCGCCGACAATGGCCGGCGGCGGCGGTATGTTTGGGCCAATGGGTATGATGAATCCAATGGGCATGATGGGGCAATACCCTATGATGGGTGGCGGAATGGGCCCAGGCATGGGAATGGGCGGAATCATGGGCTTCCCGCAAGGAATGGGTGGACCATTTGGCGGTGGCGGAATGTATATGCCTGGAATGATGCCAGGAGGTGGATTCGCAGGACCATGCATGATGGGCGGGTGCGCCGGTATTGGCGGCATGATGGGTATGCCTGGTATGGGAATGGGCGGCATGGGTGGAATACCTGGCTTCCCTGGTTTTGGTGGAGGCATTGCGGGTCCGATACCTGGAATGGGTATGGGTGGTATGATGGGCATGCCTGGTATGGGTGGCATGATGGGTATGCCTGGTATGGGCGGCATGATGGGTATGCCTGGTATGGGCGGTATGGGTAGCCCATTTGGCCTAGGTGGTGGCCTTAGCCCGTTCGGTATGGGCATGGGCGGCATGGGAGTTGGCGGCGGAGAGTATCAACAAATGCTCATGCAGCAATACATGACGCAAATGCAGGCACAAATGGAAATCCAGAGACGATATCAAGAAGATCAGCTTGCGCGAATGCGCGCCCTTCAATCGCTCTCTCAAGAATATATGTCACTCACTCAGCGCATGAATCAACTGATGTCTGCCGGAGGTATGTACGGTGGCGCTGCCGGCGGCATGGGCATGGGTGGTGGCTTTGGTGGCGGATTTGGTGGAGGTTTTGGAGGCGGCTTCGGCGGTGGCTTTGGTGGTGGTATGCCGTTTCCAAATCCTGGATCAGGAACTGGAGGTTTTGTGCCACCAGCGCCGCATCAATTCGGCTCAGGCGGCGCCCCTAGATAAACGCTCCATCTAACCAAGGCAGTGTTCTTTAGAAGAAAGCTCTACTTTACCGAGGCCGTGTTCGTTTGGCGAAGGCTGAGAAGAGTTTTTATCAGTCGATTCACTCATAGTTCAGGCCATTCACTCATAGTTCAGTCGATTCAATCATCGTTCAGGCCATTCAATCATAGACGACAACTGGCGGAGAGCTTGTACCCTGTGTTGTAGAGGTGGGCGTGCTTGGGGGATTCGAAGTGCTTGCCGGAGGTGGTGGATATCCTCCGCTGCCTGATTGCTGTGCCTGCGCGAACTGACTGATTAAGAAAAAAGATACTGCCGCTCCTCCGATAACCCACAGCCATGTTGGCACTTTTTTGTTATTTGAATCAGTGAGGCTTTGGGTAGCGACCTGAAACCTCGTATCTATCTCATCTTTACCCGACCCAAGATCCCGAGAGTTTTGGCTATTTTGCTGATCGTGTTTTGTCTTAGGCGAGATATGTGTAGTCAACTCGCAGAACTTTTCACCTTCGACAAGGTAGGCTTTGGTTTCTAAATCGAGCAAGGCCTCACTGGCCGTCTCGCAGCTACTTTGAACAAGACTCACATTGATTGGGCGCGTTTGAACGAGCTGTTGAGAATCAAGTATAAAAGACTGAGTCTGATATTTGTTAGAAACTAGCGTGATACGATGAGTTCCAGGAGGTACAGAAATAGCGCCGGCGTCTTTTGTTTCAAAGACCCTTCCGTTCAACATGACAATTTCATAGTTTCGTGCGATGCTATTGAGTTCGAGTTTTAATTGGGCAGCTTCTAGCTGAGTCTTGTGTTTTTGAAATAATTCCTTTTCGGCTTTGTTGAGCCAATGATCCTGAAGCTTGATGTCACCCGCAAAAGCGATTGCCTCTCTAAGAAGTTGATCGCGCCTTGAACTAACAAGGCTTAACTTTGCGGTCATAACGAGCGAGTAAAAAATAGTTTCACGTAAGGAATCTGTCCAATCCTGAGAGAAGCGATCGGATGAAATAGATTCAAAAATCTGCTTTGCCTGTGCGCTGTCATTTGCCCATAAAGCTCGCTGCCCCATTTCGAGTTTGGCCTCGATCTCGCTTGCAATCTTAGGATGCAATCTGTGGGCTTGGCTATATTGTGTATACGTTTGCATATCAGGATGTTTTGAAAGTGCATTTTCAAATTCTTCGTTGGTTGTCGATACATGCTGTACCAAAACTGGGACTTCGTCGTACCTATCTACCATGCTCGTTTTGCAGTTTGCCTGATTGAGCGGAATGAGTGCCACAATCATGACAGCGACGGCAATCTGTCTGAAATGCTTTCTATTGGGAGTTGCCTTGTTCATGCGCTTTCCTCTCTTTTGACTTGGGTTCTCATGCCTCTTTGGACTTGGTTCCTCAAGCCTCTTTTGTTAAGGACGGTAAACTCTTGAGACTAGCCATTAGATTCCAAATCTTTATTGAAGGAAGAACCTCTACCCTTAGCCTTCCATATGAACAGTCGTCTTTAACGAATATCCGTTGGCGGAGCTTTGCTGCGACAAAGTCATTCAGCATATTCTATTCTCGGTGGGATCTTTTTTGTCTTCTTTGCCCATTGTGAGCTGTCTTGATTTGTAGAACCTCGAATGACAACAAAATAAGGGCCAGGTTTTTCTTTTAGAAAATCCGCACTGGATTCATTGATTAACACTGCAAATTCTTTTGGGTTGAGCGGCGCTCTGATCATCTTCACGGAAGTAGCAACGACTGAAGACGGTTGACCCGTTTGCGATGTTTGAAACAAATCAACATATCCTTTGTCTGCAAGTATTCCGTCGAGCGCCTGTTGGTTTGAAACTTCAATAGGTGCTAATACGAATCCTCTGGGAATGTAGGTGGTAACGTCGGTAGGCTCTTCTTTGTTTGCTACGTTGGTGGGGTCAGCCTCGTTGTTGAGAAAAAATTTTGAGATGAACAAAAGAGTGACTATCATTGCGACCCAGTAACCGGTCTTTGGTGACTTAAGAATTTTTTCTCTCAGCAAGTGAAGCCTCTGCCAGATCGCTTCTTCAATTTGGCTCGATCTAAATTTGGCATTCTCCTTTTGCAACTCTTCATATCCGTTCATAATTGTATCCCTATAAATTTTTTCTCATGATCACTTGCTTAACTGTGTTTGCCTGTTACTTGCTGTTACTTGCTTTTACTTACTGTTACTTGCTTTTACGTACTTTCACTTACCTGTCCCTATTTGTAGTTACCTACGCTTACCCATGCCTAAATACTTATTAACTATCCAATACTAACCAGCACTTGCCGGTACCTACGTGTGGGGAGGTCGGCTCACTTGGTGAGCTGTTGGCTCCAATCTTTGTTGTTCAAAATCTGTATCTTCGTTTTTGAGGAGAGCTGCTCTAGTTGGGACTTGCGCAGTTTTAAGAGATAGGAATGAGAAACTAGAAAGACAGAAATCAATGCAAGAAGTACGATGCTAAGCTCTACAAGCACTTGTCCTTTGCAAAAAAGAGGTGAAAGTCCTTTTCTTTGATCTGGAACTCTTGGCTGGCCCCGCAGGACAGTTTTAGTGAATTTTCTAATTTTAAAAACTGTAGTGCCCATTGAACGACAACAGGTTGCAAATTCAGTGTCCATGTGGCGTTGAAGCAATGTCTTTTTTTATGATCGGAATACGGAATGTAATTCGGACTCCGACTCTGCGGTGGAATTTTTCGGAGTTCAATTCGTTGTTCAGCAAGACTCGCCGTAGATGCTCGTTGTTGTAATTGTTGGGTGAGGTTGATTTGCTGCAACTTTAGGCTGGCGTTGTAAGCGTAGAGAATTGCGATTTGCGAATTGTGGATCACCTCTTGATAGATTCGCGCTTTATGAAGTTGTAGTTTTGCCGTAGCGATTGCTGGCGGAAGCCCGGACGCCAAAGCGGCGGCGAGTCGGGCACGAGCCGCCGCAACTCGGCTCCTTGCAAGGGTTGCTTTACGATTGAGTTTCATTAGCTCTACAGATCCTTTTTTAACTAATTTTTGTGATCGCACGATTTCTTTTCGGCAGAGCTCTTCGCTTTGTGATTTGGCTACTAAAATCTGACTAATAACAACTGCCGCGATGGCAACGGTGAGAATCACGGGCAGCGTGAATACCAAGGCAACTAGAACTGAGCCAGATTGATTTCGAATCATTTAGAACGGGCTCTTTAGACGAGTTTGGGTCTGGATGGTTAACCCGCCGTGCTGAATAACTGTCTTAATAGACTTCTGTTTTGCCGCATCTGTCGTTTCCAAACGAACCACGCGAGAAAATGGGAAGAGTTCAATGCGCTCGGTGAGCCAACTTTCGCAAGCTTTCTTTGATGAGTCGGAGTTCAAGCAAATGAGCGCGAGATGATTGTGGTGCTCTGTCCATGTGACCAAGAGCAGCCTTAAAGCCCAAGACGCAAAATAAAGTAAGAATGCGGCGAAAATTGGAAAAGCTAAAATGAATTCAATTCCAGTTTGTCCGTTGTTTTTTCTGCGAAGCTTTGTGGGCTGGCATCGCAGATTTCTGGCAGGCTTTTGTGACTGTTTTAAGCGGTCACTCCGCAGTGGTTCTGCAACGATTGTATTCATGTTACACTGTTATTTGTCGCTGGAAGATGTGCCTTTAAAGAAGTCGCTAAAATCCTTTTTTCTATAATGCGAATCTTCCACTTGGTCGAAACGTGCGGATCGATCATTACCGTTACCCTGTAGAACAAAAGCGACATTCGCAAAGCGGGCGCTTAGATTTTGTCCAAGAACTCGAATTACAGCCACGCTGGCGATGGCTACGAGTGCGACAATTACCAAATACTCAGTGAGACCTTGTCCGTTCGATCGTCGTAAAGCTTTCATTTAAACCTCCATATGTTCAGCCGGAGCTGCAATATGGGAGGTGAAACCCTAGATTAGCTTGGTGTGTGGCGACTTCCGAAATCCCGCACGGTTCGGAAAAGAAAAACATAAATCGGAGAAAACAGCCGGACCTAAGCGACCCGACTACTTACTAGGCGCTGTGATTTGCAAAGCAGTTCACTATTTCTTAGCAGTTACGGCTTTCTTTTGGATCTTTTGAGCCTTGCGGGCCATCGCGATTTGATTGACGATATCGAGAGCTTCTTTTCGAAGGTCATTTTCGAAAATGAATCTGTAAAAGCCCTCTAATTCGGGGCCTTCGCGGAACTTTTTTGGAGACATCGGAAGGGTGTCAGAAGTTTGAAAATCAATTGAGCTTCCATCGGCTGAAATTTTTACTTTTTCCAAAAGGCCTCCTTGAGCGTTCCGACATTATACCCTTTATGACGTAAGTAGTCAAACCTCTCGTTCGACCCTAAGATCCCTTGTCCAAGCCCTGAGCATCAAGCAGTAATGATCTATTAGCGAATACTTTTTACATGTCGATTTTTTGTTGGGAGGCCTCCTCTGGTTGATCTAAGCGGTAAGGAGCTATCTGAGATCCGCTCGCATGCGCTCGCAGAAAGGGTGCAGGCGTTCTGTGCTCAAACAGGGCGAAACCCCTCCTTAGCAGCGGTTATTGTTGGGGATGATCCTGCTAGCCGTGTTTATGTGCGCAACAAGCTCAAAGAGTGTGCAAGACTAAATATTCATTCTTTACACAGAGAGCTGGATGCAAAAACAACTCAGCAGCAGCTCAATGAAGAAATTGAAAAACTGAATGGCGACGACCGAGTTGATGGAATACTTGTTCAAAGCCCACTGCCTGGGCACCTAAGTTTTGAAGAGGTGCTTGATCGAATTGACCCTTCAAAAGATCCCGATGGTCTGACGGCTGAAAACATTGGCCTTATGTTAAAGGGTCGTTCGCGTGCAAATGGATGTACTCCGCAAGGGGTTATCGAACTCTTAAAGCACTTCAAAATTGCCACCAGGGGTAAATCGGCTCTTGTTGTTGGTAGGTCTCAAATTGTCGGCTTGCCGATGTCCATTTTACTCACGCAGCAAGATGCGACGGTGACTGTAGCACATTCTAAAACGCCGAATCTTAAGAGCTTGGTTAAAGAATTTGAAATTGTTGTTGTTGCCGCCGGTAGGCCACATTTGCTCTCTGCCCGGGACTTTAAAAAGGGTGCGGCCGTGATTGATGTGGGCATTCACCGTATGGAAAGCGGCAAGCTTTGCGGAGATGTTGACCCTGATGGGGCGCAAGGCCATCTCTCAGCGTTGAGCCCAGTTCCGGGAGGAGTGGGCCCTATGACGATATCTGTCTTGATGGAGAACACAATACGGTTGGCCGAAATAAGAGAAGGGGCGAAAGTGTGGAAGAGGTGATTATGCCTGATGAGAAAAGTGAGAATGCAAATCCTATGCGGCAGGAGCCTAGAAAGACTCCGCTTTGTGAAGTTCATGAACAGCTAGGCGCTCGAATGGTCGATTTTGCTGGCTGGTGGATGCCAGTTCAGTATCAGGGAATTCGTGAAGAACATCTCCACGTCAGGCAGCAGGTAGGCCTTTTTGATGTTTCACATATGGGAGAGATAGAGTTTAAGGGGTCAAAGGCTTTGCAAAATTTGAATCGGCTTGTCTCGAATGATGTTACAAAGTTGATTCCGGGCAGAGCGCAGTACAACTTGTTACTCAACTTTGACGGCGGAATTGTTGATGATGTCATCGTCTACTGTTTAAAACCTGATGAGCACTATCTCGTTTGTGTGAATGCAGCCAATACAGAAAAAGACTTTGAATGGATGACTCAGCATAATCATGGAGATGAGATCATTAATGTAAGTAGTGATTGGGCTCAAATAGCCGTTCAAGGTCCGAATGCATTTGATATTATCGGCAATGTTCTTCCGGCACTAACTGTTAAAGATCTGAAGCCCTTTGAGTTTAAAATAGGAAGTTGGCGAGGCTTTGAAGCGATTGTTGCAAGAACCGGATACACTGGCGAGGTTGGCTGCGAGATTTTTATAAGACCTGATGGCGCACAAGAGCTGTGGAATTCTTTAATGAGAGCCGACTCTTCTGTGAGAGCGATTGGCCTGGGGGCTCGCGATACATTGCGGACCGAAATGAAATACTCTCTTTACGGCCATGAAATCACCGATGAGACCAACCCGTTCGAAGCAAGATTGGGCTGGGCTGTTAAAATGGACAAAGATGATTTTATCGGAAAGCCAGCGCTTGAAAAAATCAAATCGAGGGGGCTCGTTAGAGAGCTCGTGGGATTTGTGATGGAAAGCAAATTAATACCTCGCAGTGGATACCCAATCGTAGATAAAGCGGGAGCAAGTTTGGGTATAGTGACGAGCGGAACCCTTTCGCCAAGTTTAAACCAGCCTATTGGAATAGGGTACGTAGCATGCTCCAGCTCGAAGCCCGGAAGTGGCATCGGAGTGGAAATTCGCGGGAAGGTCTACGAGGCGAAGGTGAGTGCGACACCGTTTGTGCGGACAAGCCTGACAAAAGGAGTTTGAAAAGCAGTATCTTATGCGCGAAGGCCAACCCTAGACGTCTGATGCAAGTAGGCCAATCCACTAGACGGTTGACTTAATTCTAGGGATAGCTACTTTTGTAGGGATTCAAAAAGGAAGGGCAAATGAACAACGTACCAGAAGATTATTACTACACCAAAGACCACGAATGGGCTCAGGTAGACGAAAATGTTGTAACGGTCGGTCTTACGGAGTTTGCGCAGCAATCTCTCGGTGAAGTTGTTTATGTAGAGCTTCCTGAAGAGGGTCAACGTGTCACACAAAATGAGCCGTTTGGAGTGGTAGAAAGCGTAAAGGCTGTCAGCGACCTTTATGCGCCAGTATCCGGTACAGTTATAGAGGTCAATGCACCTGTCGTAGAAAATCCTGGCATCATCAACGATGACCCCATGGATGAAGGTTGGTTTATTCGCATCGAAATGGATAACGAACGTGAACTAGCTTCATTGATTAAGGCTCCAGACTACAAAAAACTCATCACGAAATAACTCACCTCGAGAGGTAGGGCGTGTCCTCATTTGGGCGAACACTTGAGCCCCTCATATTATACCCTGTAAGTAAGGCGCCTGATCTGCTGTTTGACATTGAATTGCCTTGAAGTACTTCGAGGTCGACTAAATGAGTGAAACTCTTAAAGCAATGCTAATTAGAAGTGTTAGGCGGGTTGTAGCGCCTCATCTACGACACGAATAATGTCGTTTTCGCTGAAGGGCTTCAGGATAAAGCCGTCAATAAGGCTTTTAGAGTTCGTCCGTGAAGCTTCCAAGTTCACGTTTACTCCACCAGTAGTGAGAATTAGTTTGGGTCGCTTTGTCAGGTTGAGAGCGTGGATCTGTTTGACGAGTTCCTTTCCGTCCATAACTGGCATTTTAATGTCTGAAATTACGAGCTGAAATTTGAGAGGATCTTCTTTCAGTGCTTCAAGCAAGTCTTTGCCATTTGAAAAGGTATGGACTTCGATATTGTGTGCGTTGAGAATTTCTACTAGAAGTTCACACAGTTCAGTTTCATCGTCGGCAACCAGCGCTTGATAAGCAAAGGGCTGCTTTTGCCCTCCTTTTTTAGGCAGGCCTGTTTTGATCTCGCCACCAACTTGCGAGGCGCTCGTAGTGGCCGCGCCACCTATGTGCGAGGAGTTCGCTCTAACCTCCGCACGGGGAGATACTCGTCTTGAAGAGCCAGACTCTTCGCTTAGATTTGACGTTTGTTCAACGGAGGCAAAACCTACTGCAATCGGAATATCGATAAAGAATCGGGAGCCAGATCCTTGCGAACTTTGAAAAGTTATACGACCACCAAATTCACTGACAATGCTATGGCAAAGTGCAAGGCCAATACCAGTTCCTTCGTTGACTGGTTTGGTCGTGAAAAACGGCTCGAAGATACGGTCTTTTACCTTATCAGGAATGCCGTCACCGTTGTCCGCAACAGAAATCCGCGCCGTGCCGCTCGGTAGCTGCTCGATAGTGATTTCAATAACTGGATGGGTCTTTTTAGAAACAGCGTATTTCGCATTGGAGAGGAGATTAAAAATAACTTGCGTTAATCGCCCCCTACTACCGAATACGAAAATTTTTGCTTCTGTGCAGGCCAAAAGCTTCAATTGTATGCCGTCTTGTTTGTAGATTTCTGTTATCAAAGCCAAGGATTCTTCAATTGCCTCTACGAGATCAAACTTCTGTAGCTCGTCATCGTCGGCGCGCGAGAAGGTACGTAGGCCGCGAACGATTTGTGCAATCCGGCCAGACGAGAGAAGGACTTTCTTTGCGATTGTACCAACGTCTTCGGGTTGTAATCGACCCTCCTCTATCAAGCGCTTAAGCTTGTGTGTATATCCTGTAATTATGGTCAAGGGGTTGTTGATTTCGTGCCCAACGCCGGCGGCGAGTTCTCCAACGAGTGCAAGTTTTGCATTGTGTTCGCTGATGCGCCTCTGCTTCGCAAGTTCAGCTTCGTAAATCTTTTCCTGAGAGATGTCGATCATGATGCCATCCCAAATCGTCGATCCGTCAGGCGAAGAACAGGGGATGCTCTTGGCCTTTACCCACTTTAGATTGCCCTTTGGGGTGACGAGCCGCCCCGTCCATTCGAACTGGGTAAGATTTTGTGCGCTCTCTATAATTAGCTGAATGAGTTGGCCTTTATCTTCTTCGGTGACCATACTAAAAGCGATTGAAACGTCTTTCTCGAGAATTTCTGGAGTTATGTCGCAGATTGAACAAATCTGTGGGCTTGCGTAGAGAAAATACATCTCCTTGTTAGGCTCCATTTTAAACTGATAGACTGTTCCCGGCGAATTATTAATAACTCGTCCAAGCAATTCTTTGTTGGCAATAAAGTCTGTGACGTCCTTTGCGGTTGCATAAATAAGCCCGTTGCTAGGGTTTTGTACAGCGACCCAAGAGAGCCTATGATATTTGTCACGCGAACCTTGAAATAAGCAGCTGAACTGTTTTTCACCTTCTGAATTTAGGGCTTCAGCGAGAACTCGACGAACTGTAGGCTGATCATCGGGATGCACAAAAGTGAAGAAAGAATTTGAAAGAAGTGTCTCTGCGGCGAAGCCAAGCATTTTTTCAAAAGCGGGGTTCGCTCTTACGAAACGATAGTTGGAATCGATGCAGCAAAAAAAATCAAATGAGATATCAAAGAAAATATCAGTTTTTGACCCGTCAGGCATGAATGGTGCTTTTGGTTTAACCATCTCTCAGATATTAGTGTGGGGGCACACCTCGGTAAACAAATTTCGTGAGCTGACGTCCAGCTTTGCTATTTCAACATGTCTTCGTAGAATGCGCCAAAACTTAAGTCAGGGGACTTGAGCTGTATTTCAAGAATCCATCGATGGGCACTGGGAGTATCGACTACGTCAACAAGCCGTCCACGATGATGGATAGAGTGCGGAAAGTCTCCTATTCGGTGCCCTCTTGCTCCGCGGTCTCCAAGAGCCCAGCCTCTCTCATGCGCTTGGCTTTGAGCAAACTCATAGAGTTTGGCGCCCGATAACTTATCATTAGCCCAAGCTTTGTGAGTGAGTTGAAATACTTCGGAGCAGTCTGAAACAATTTTTCGAAAAATCGGTGAATCTCCAATTGTTATAGTCGCTCCAACGTCCGCCTCGTGGTCGTGATAAATAGGACCAATGTCTATGAAAGCGATGTCATTTTCTTTTAATACCCAGTCTTCTTTTGCTGGCTCGTTAAAGCCTAAGGAAGTGTTAGGTCCAAACCTAACTTGCGGTGGGTGCCAACTCTTTCTTCCGGTTTCTCTTAAAATCGTATCAATAACGTAAATGCGAAATTCAGACTCGCGAAGGCCAGCACAAAGATTCGATGATAATTTATGAAGTAGTGTCCAAGCTTGCTCTTGAGCGTCCTCTAGCGCTTGCAAAGAATATTTGTCTCCGCAGATTTCTGACGAAAGCATTTTGAGGTCTCTCTATTCAATAATCTTAAAGTTCAATCAATGGATCCTTCGATCAGAACATCTCTTAACTACCAGTTCCCGATACTGCTGTAAACTTCAATTGGAAGTTCCCCTATCACAAGTACCCCGGCTAGTTTGATCAGATATTTCTAGGGCGTGTCTTCATTTGGGCGAGCTTCAGGTCATTAGGACGCGCCCAAGTCACTTTCAGTTTCTAGATTCATTAACAACCAACTGAAATGAATTCAATTGCTTACGCTCTAGAGCGGGCATTTTATCGACTCGTTCAATCAGATCAGCAAATTCTACTTCTGAAAGCGGAAAGCGGCTAAGGGATGAATTGTAAAAGATGTACTTGGGGTTTCTATCAAGACAGGAGGCATTCAAAAGATGCATATCATCCAGGTAGTCGAAATGGGGCATTAGTATTCCTTGAATACAGTAGGTGGATTGCGGATCCAGCCCGGCAGTAAATTCCTTAAAGGCAAAGAAGTTAGGATGTATCCTATGAAATTTGAGGTATCCACTGCCGACAAAAGATGTGAAGACTAAAGTAAAAAAAACGGCATGTGACCGCCATTTTGCGAGCCGCCCGAGAATATCTAAATATCCAGCGAACAGTGGGCCAATAAGTGGAGCTGAATAATAAATAGCAAGCCCCTTTACAACGGGGTTGATGGAGGCGGAATGTAAAACAACAAAAACCAAAGAAGGCAAAGCAGTCGCAGGGCTTGCAAGCGGGAAAAACAAAAACGGCAACGTAGCTGAAATCCATCCCCCGCGAAAAATATCTTTGGCGATATCACTCCAGTTTAAAAGAGCCCCGTAGGCAATCTCGCGTATTGTGGACCCATATTTTGCCCAGTATCCCAAGTAAGATGGAACTGCCCCTTGTGAACTGTTAGAGGGAATGACAATTTGAATATTCAAAATAAAAACAGCGAAGCAAAGGAGCGCCAATAGAGCACCTTGTCTTCTGTCAAAGCGACATCCAGATCTCAAAAAATACTTCGGAAAGAATATGGCACTAAAGCCAAATGCCATCATATAAACAGGAGCATCGGTCTTAACAGAAATAAAGATAAGCGACGTCAGCCATATCAACCAGTTTCGGCCAGTGGCATATCCGAAGTACAACCAAAGAAACAATACGACGTAGAAAACCTCAATATGATAATCATACATGAGAATTCGTGATACGGCCCAAAAGTTAAAATAGCAAAAAAGAATAATGATTTTATGAATTGGCGAAACTACCCACTTCGACGCCAGCAAGTCGAGTGGGATTGCCGCTGCCCAGAGCAGTAGTGGGTGAAGCAAGAGCGAAAAGAGGGGCGAATCGAATAGGCGGTGGAGCGGATAGATCAAAAACAAAACCCACGTCGGATGAACACCAAAATGGTTGCACCCACCACAGGCGGGTGAATACATAAACTTGCCGCGGGCAGTATAGGCAATCAGCTGATTGTAAATAGAGAAATCTATGGCATGAACGTTAAAAGAAGCATAGTTTAGCCAACTAACTTTACAGAAAACGAAAAGATATATTCCAAACAGCGCGATGGCCCAGCGGTTACCGGCTGATGCGGTCATAGAATGCGCTGGAGTTACAAAAAATGTGCGCGCCCAGTCTCGAGATGATTTCAAGAAGAAGAGAGGTGCAGCTAAGGCAGATGCGATCAACAAAGGATTTCTGATATTGTTGAGAAACTCTGGCCAAAAAGAAAAGCCAGAAAAGAGAATTGTGCCCAAAAACAGACAAGAAACAACGCAAATCCAAAAAGATACTAGGAGATGGGGTTGGCCATTTCTTTGGGGCCGCTGCAAAGGTACCTCTCGATTTAAGAGCGATTTGAACAATCTAGTAAAACACTTTAACAAACTAATGCGCGATTTGAATAATCCAATAACTTACTCGAACAAATTAAACGGCGACTTAAAAAAGCCAAAAAACGACCACGATAACCCAAAAAAAGACAGACGTTTATATGCTTAACGTAGTTCTAGAGCTGATTAAGTCGGTATGTACTTCGCCTTCGCAAAGAGACATCACGCTATTCGTATCAACCTTGCGGATCTCGGTTGAATTGGGCACCACGGCCCAAAGCAAGAAACCCAGAGAGCGCAGTTGATCCACAACAAGTCGTGGGTCCGATCCGGCGGCTTTCAAACCATGAGGCCAAAACTCCATAATAATCTTAACGCCTTGGTTATTCTTGAGGGTTTGCTCTAGCCCCTTCAATACATGCCCTTCGTATCCTTGTGTATCTATTTTGATGAAATCGATGGCAGTGTTTGGGTAGCTGAGATCAAAATTTTCAGTTTCGACTTCTATGTATTCACGCCCAGGTGATGAGTAAAGTTGGTGGTCGCCGGAGTTGTCATCTGACTGGTAAAGTTTCTCTGCTCCCGCCTGAGAACTGAGGCCTTTAGCGATAATTTCAACCTGATTTTCGATTCCGTTGAGTGCAACATTCATTTTCAGAAGTTTAAGATTTGCGGGGTGAGGTTCGAAAGACTTAATCGAGCGACATTGGCAGACTTTGGCGAGGAAGGTCGTCCAGTAACCGATGTTTGCACCTACGTCTAAAGCGATGGCTCCTGGTGGGCAAAGCTTTTTAGCTACTTTCGTGAGCTCTGGGTCATAGTCCCCGTGTTTCAGCAAATGCTTAGAGACGCCCCATCGATCCTCTAAATCGAGAGCCATCGAGATTGTTTTGCCTTCTAGAGTGAACTCTCTTTGCACAAGAGAGGGCCCAAGCTTTTTAAGTAAACGTCGCCCGAGTGAGTGCCTAGAGAGGGCGTGGGATAAAAGATTTTCTTTCCAAATTTCCATCGGAAGAAGCTAACCTAGGGGCCCCGCTGCAATCAAGGTAGAGACGAACTTTTGCGACTCCGAGCGCAGTCGGGCGCGCCCCACGTTTCTCGGAAACTTCCGTAGAGGATTTTTTGGGTACCGCTCCAAAGTTAGTTGAAAGTTAAGATTCCATAGTTGCCCCATAAAACGAAGTTTGCAGGTGGAATTTTTAAGTCGCTCTTAAGGTGGCGTCGTCTGCGGAGCTAATCAGTTGCCCAAAGGCGATACTGTAGGGCCCAGAGGTACGCCAGATTCTTGTATCGAATAATGAGTGCTACTTCTATGGGCAAGTGTTCGAAGGTTAATCAGCAAATAAGAGTCAGACATCGTTTGAAACTCAAAGCGAATAATTTTGCCCTCGTTCCAATAGACCTTCAAAATATTCCGAGCGCCGGGAGAGTCTACAGTCTCAAAACTGAAGGTAGAGATGCCTTTCGAAGTAAATGCTGTGTCTTGTGTTGCGTAAGCATTCGAGTTTTCAGCTTCAGACCCTAAAGCCAATTTGACTTTTGATCTGATAATGTTTTCTAACTCGCCGAAGAGTTCTTGTTCCATCTTTAGGGTATTTCGCTCAACCGTGGAGTCGACCTCAGAGGCAGAAGCAGGGCGCTGATACATTGGTCTTTCTATAGTAAAGCGATTGTGTAAGTTGCTCGCAGTATTCGAGCGAACCTGCTGATTGGTGTCACTATCAGTTGTTTTTCGTGACAGTCGGGTTTCCGCCAGTTTTAGAGTTTGATTGGTGAATGTACCGACAAGATTTGTCGAGTGAAAGGTCAAAAGGCCGCTTTCATTGAGCATGGCGAGAGCGCCAATCTCTTCGTTACTTTGAGCCGCAATCAATTTCGACTCGATGCCCATCGAGCGCTGGGTAGCTGACACAAAACCGGAATCAAACATGTGCTTTCTGACGGCAAGGACTCTTAAATGTAGCAGATAAACTGCTCTCATAAACTCCGGGCCATTAAGGTTAGTTGAATACAAATTTATTAGGCCTCGACTATGCATTTGTTGAAGCAATTCATTGAGAGAACTATTGACGAGTAGCTTTTGCACCTGCGCTACTTGTTTTGCGTCAGCAAAGTTGAGGGCGCCACCAATGAGATCCATTAACACTGGATCAACGACGTCTTTTTGGATACTTTCGCCGATAAGTACGGGGCGATTGCCCTCGCGCCGATGATTAGCCTTCAGCATTGATTCAAAGTCAGTATGAACACCAAAAAATTGAGGTAGGTAAAACTGCGGTGTACCGTTCATAGAGATTAGCAGCATGAGAGCGTCTTCGAGTTCTGCAATTTTTATCCTAAGAGGAAATTTGGGGTGAACTCCGTAGAGATCAGCAAATGCTAAGCCGATTTCGTAATAGACTTCTTGGTCGGGGCCAACTCTTGCCTTGCCGACCATGTGTTTTTCTAAAAAGTTTTCGTCGATAAGACCAGTTTTACGAGACCAAGCTTTGAGCGCGTCCGAAATAGCAGACATTTTTTCAACAAGGCCTCTGAGGCCATTCAAACTTGTGCCGTCGTGAGTTGTCAGAAAATTGATAATCTCCACATTCTTAATATCTTTAATCACAGCCAAGTTTCTTAGAAATGGTCGAACATCGTTTAGAACTTTTGACATCCATATTGAGCCGGGCGCTCCAAAGTTGTACATGCCGCCTGATGAAGCTGCTTGCGCCTGAGACATAGCTGCGTTTGAGAGCAAAGGGGGCTTATCGGAGTTGTTGTTCGGTCGATAATTAGTTGACAGTTTAGGCTCTTCATCTGTTCGGGCATTCAACAAACTCCAAATCGACTGAAAGTAATGTGAAATCGTTGACGACGGAAAATGCACCTCTGGGATAATTTGTATGTCGAGGCCAAGGCTTGCCGCAAATTGGCCCATCAAAGCAACCCCTCGAAGTGCATTGGTTTGATGAACGTTCACATTGTCGTTAGCAGCTACAGGCGACTGCTGGCGAGCTAAAAGCTCGACCATTTGCTTTAGCGCATACGGTATAGCGTCTCCTCTGATAGCGTCAGATCCCATAAGTGCATACAGTAAGAGCGTGGCATTGATATCCGCCATGACCTCTGGGTTGTGGTGGTTGAGATCCACTTGCTTGTCGCTAAAGGTTTTCCAAACAAGGAACTTTAGAGACTTACCTTGGTGATTGATTCCTTGAAGCTTAAGATACTGAGTGGGCCGTGGATGGAATATGTTGTCGAAATAGTATTCTTTGCCTTCAAATCCATTGCGCCACTTTAAGTTTAGTTCGTGTCCATTTAAGAAAGCCATAGGCGAGCCTGAAAAAGTAGCATGGGTTGGTGCCCTATCTAAGGTCTTCAGCTTTCTTAGATCCTCTTCGTTTTCGACAAAATCGAAGGCGAGAAATTTTTTGCCTGCTCGTAGATCCCCTTTTAAAAAACGCTTATAATCGGCATGATCGACATCGATATGATTGAGCACAAAATCAACCCAAACTTTACCAAGCGGTAGCTTTTTTAGAGCGTTGGAAACTTCTCTCCAGGTACCAGCTATTTGGTGTTTGATTTTATGGAAGTCTATCACCGAAAACCCGCCATCGCCCCCTTCCGGGAAGAACGGCAAAATGTGGTTGAGCGAAGAGAAGGCCCCTAGCCCTGCTTGTTTCATAAAACTGGTTAGAGCCATTAATCTATTTGAGACTGAACTTGTTAGGCTTGGTTCGGCTGTATTGCTTGGAAGTACGTATTTGCGCTGGCCGTTTTTTGGGTAGCTCCCTTGCGAACTTTGCGCGAATTCTAAGGTGTCGGAGCTTGCTTGTTGTGAATATAGTGGGGGGATAGCCGCACTTTCAGGAAGAATCTGATCGCCATAAAAAGTCATGGCATGTGTGTGAGTTTTCTTTATAGGGCTCGTCGGAAACTCTACCAAAATACTTCTGAGATACCGAAGAAACTGCTCAAAGGACATATTGCCGATTTGCCTCGAGCTAATCAGTTTCTCTCCGTTCAGCGGCATTTTGTTGTTTTTAGCGGCGAGTGCGGCGAAAGAAAGATCTACTTTGTTGCTTGGATCCTGCATGATTTCTTTGAGTCGCTCGAAAGTTCTTACAAAAAAGTCCTCTGTGACTCTGTGAACCTGCTGCGGGCTCGCGTTTTGAACCTGAAGATCAAATGAGTCTTTAAAGTACTCGAATGCAAGTCGGTGAGTGATTTCAAAAGACGGAATTTCTTTAATGCCCAGAATTCTTTGGAGCATTTCGAATTTTTGAGATGTCGTCAGCTGTCGTCTATTTTGGGTTTGGTTACGGGGCTGAGCAGGGCGTGTGCGAGGAGTCTCCGCATTTCTTCCGCTTCTGGCGCGAGGCAAGCCAACGTCAGGGGTCGCGCCAGCATTAATACCAGGTCCAACCCCAAGGAGGCCAGCGTTAACGCCACTGTCTGCGCCCTTAACGGGAGCTTGAGGTGCCATGAGGCCATCACAAGACAATGGTGATGCGGGTGCATGGCGAGCTGGGCTCGCTGACATAGCTTGCACTGAATATACGAGTGCCAAAATTATTGACACCCTGACGATGATCGCCGGTTGAAGACGTACTGATTTCAATATCATCATGACCCCAATATCAAATGCAGAATCGGGGCCTAACTTTTTAAACAAATCGCTTTTAGCCAGTGGTGAGCATGCCGCAGGCAATGCCAACGATGCTTTCGCGAAGAAGCTCTTCATCTCGTCGGTTCATGGCAATTTGTTGAATGACATTTATAACGTGAATATAGGGCGATCGAAGTCGAATGCTCTCTTGAAGCCACAATTTATGTGAAAGAAGATTATTTTGTCCGGTGATTTTTCTGACAAATCGTAGCGACTTTTCGTACTCGTGCCTAAATGCACGAATTGTTGGCTCACAGTCGCGTGTATACCCTTCTGATAAATACATCTCAAAAACGTCGATCTCCACTTTTGCGAGAGTGAATCCGAGTGTTTTTACAAAGGAGCTAAAAAAAGGATCCGTTTCATAGTAGGTCTTTAGACTTTCTTGTTCCTGCGGATTCAGTTTTTCCCAAGCGCTTCCAATACCCCACCAGGTCGGCCAAAGAATTCTCGACTGAGTCCAACACATAACCCAGGGGATGGCGCGCAGGCTGCTAAGAGAAAACTCTCCTTCTTTGCGCTTTGAGGGTCTGGATCCAATCTTTAGTACGCTCAAATAATCGTAAGGAGTCGCCTTCAACAATTCTGCCATGAGAGTTTTGTTTTCGACGAGAGTTCGATATTCGTTCTTAACAAGCTCAGTAAGACGATCGAGCGCTTCGTTTTTTTGATACTTGTGCTTTGTTGTTCTTCGAGAAATGGCCTCATGGGTGAGGTGGAAGCACTGCGAACTAAGAAGCTCAGGGCTGCTAAAGAGCCGCTGAATCATTTCTCCTTGTACGGTGAGTTTAGGGGCCTTCAATGCAGAGGTCGGCCACCAAGCAATTTGCTCTTTGAAGCTACCTCCTCCGCGCGCGACGCTTCCGCCGGAGCCATGAAAGTAAATGGGGTTGAGCCCAAATTTCTTAAGCGCTTTTTCTGACTTTGCCATGCAGTTTCGTATCAATGTTCGGCTAGACAATATGCCAACCTCTTTTGCAGAGTCTGAATAGCCCAGCATAATTTCAAATCGACCTTGAAAGTTTTCTTGAATCTCTTGCGCCCTTTGGTCTTCGCTCAACCACTCCTTAAGAATATTGGGAGCAGAAACAAGCGCAGCTTCAGATTCAAAAAGCGGAACCACTGGGAGCTGAGCCTTGCCAAACACCTTCACTATGAGCTCTTCAGCGTGCCTAAGATCTGCGGCGGATTCGCAGTGTGATATGACAAGCCCTCTAGCATAAGACGTAACATTGGCCCCCTGAGAAATACTTGCCAGCGTGTGCAGCATTTGTCTGATAGGATGCCGCTTGTCAGTCAATGATTTTAAAATCTCCGCAGAGTCTTCTCTTAGCTCCAACGGTATAACAAGGGCCGGAAACACCACGAAAAGATTCTGGATGAGATAAGCCTGATGGTGATGCTTGAGAAGTTTGCTGCCTCGATTGCAAAGATGAATAAACTCTTTTCGCCAAGATTGAAGTCTTCTTTCCGACGATGGACTGACTTTTTCAAAGTCTTTAAGCCGAGCTTTTAGAGCGGTGAGTTTTCTGAGTTCAGCAGGGGTTGTCGAAGGTAGCGGGAACCGCCCATAGTCGTCTATTAAATCTGACATCTTATATCGTAGGGCCGAAACGATCTGCTTGCGACTTTTTGAGAGCGACAACAGCATCGCTGCATCGTCCACACCCGGGTGCCCGTCTTTGTCTCCACCCACCCAAGTTCGTAGCCTGATCTGAAACGACTTCTTAGGCATTAATATGTAATCAAGGATATCAGACTGCAGCACGATGAAAGCTATGTGTTCCGCTTCGTCGCTCACTGTGGGTCTCTGCGACTTTGCTAGTGGCTGTGTCCATAAGAGTCGTAAAAGCGTGCGTATATGCGCTTCTTCAAAAACGAATTGGTTTTGAATGCCGTTAACAACGACTTCGCCGAGTTCCTTTAAGATGTCGATCACATGTATAGATCTTGCTTCGGTGGGATGGGCGGTGAGAACAAAGGTCAACACGGTCTGAAGCGGGTAGGTCTTGTGAATCTGCTTGTGACGTTGACGCCAAGTTCGATACGACCCCTCGCAAACGTTGATGATCTCCATAAGTAAAGAAAAAGCATGGCAAAGCTTCAAAAGGTCGTTGTGCTTTTTGTCTTTAAACTCTTGAGTGAGTTTGCTCAAAAGCTTTGTGGCAGAGCCTGTTCGTGCTCGTTTGAGATCTGTACGGACGTGCTCAACCCAATCAAAAAATTGTTCTCCTTCATATTCTTTGATCACCTTTCCTAGGAGCAGCATCATCAGTCGAACAGTTCGGCGTAGCTCTTTTGGCAAGCTTTCAAGTGGAATATGAGAAGAAGAAAGAAAGCTCTCGACGGCCCGTCTATGGGCGCTGATATCTCGTGGGGTAGCAGACTTTGGGTTGATCCATTCAATGACTGCCGCGAAACCAAGGCTCTCAGGATCATTGAACAAGTAGTTTTTTGCCACGCCTATAACTACAAAATCTTGACCAAGCTGAAACGAGAGAGTCGGGTCAAATAGCTCTTTTCGAACAATTTTTTTAGCATACTCATCAGCAGTCATTTCTTCACTATGCCTTGAGTATCCACGAAGGCGGGCGCCAGCTCTAATTCTTTTCAAATTGAAATGCTCAGCAAGCTGGATGCGCGCCTGGTAAAGTAGTTTGCCTATTCCTTGGCCGCGATAGTCTGGATCTACCATGACCTCGGCACCATAAAGCGTCTTGCCCTTTTGGGGACTGTGGTTGTGAAAAAAACCGCCTGAAGTGAAATCTCCCCAGCTGTCTTGCGGGGAATAATCGTTCCACTGAATGATCAAGCCAAAGGCAAGACCAACAAGCTTGTTGGTGCTTTTTTCAACAGCGATTAATTGACCTTCCGGAAAGTAAAGCTGGTGAGAACTGAGTTGTTGGATGCTCCAGGGCTTACTAAAGGGGTAAACCTTCAAACAAAGGGATTGGATGCTCTCAAAATCCTCAGTGTTTACATTGCGTATTGAGTACTTTTCATTTGAAGGAAAAGTCAGAATCTTACTCACAAAATCTCCTAGCTAATACCTGGATCGAATTCTACGTGAGAACAACCTCATCAACTACTTTCAACAAATCGTGTGTGCTTTGGCTATCTCTTAACGGGAGGACTGTTCCTGACTGACGGCTTTCCTCAATAAGGTCGATGTTCAAATCACCTATGATCATGCTTTCTTGATTCACAGGGCCTTCAGCTAGTAAACCGTCTCTTGCAAAAGAAAAGTCGCTGGGAGTGTAGATTGCTGACTGCCCGTAGTTGAGAGAAACGGCTGGTACCATTGGCAAAGAGCCTACTAGAGGCGAATGAATTACGTACATTTGATTCTCGATGGCGCGTGCTTGTGCGCAGTAACGTACTCGCAAGTAACCGTGCCGATCGTCTGTACAACTTGGGACCACAAGAATTTGTGCGCCCATTCGGCCTGCAACTCGAGCTATTTCTGGAAACTCCACATCGTAGCAAATAGTTACAGCGAACTTGCCAAAGTCCGTTTCGAAAATACGCAAGCGTGAGCCAGGCCCTACAAGCCACTCTTCTTTTTCAAAGCGAGTCATATGAAGCTTGGCTTGCACCTGCTGATTACCGTTGGGGGAGAATACATAGCATTTGTTAAGAATTTTTTCTTTGCTTTCATCAAAGCCGGGGAGCGTGCCGCCAACGATAAGTAGACCGGCCTTTTTGGCGAGAGTGGCAAGAAGACTTACTATGCGGTCTTCTTGCGCGGCAAGATCACGTATTTGATCGGCGATGGGTCTTTTTACATCACCCAAAGTCAAAAGCTGAGTAGAAAAATATTCTGGAAACACCAGCATTCTTACTTTGTAATCTTTTGCAGTATCTACGAGCGCTTCTATTTGAGCTTTAAAGTCGTCAAAGTGTCGCACCGGTCTGATGAAGTATTGCAAAGATGCAACGCGAATTCGATTCATAATGGGTTCTCCCGTTAGTTGGTGAGCCAAAAGTGTCTTAAAGGGCTCGCTTCAGCCTCTGTGGAGTCTACTGGTTACCACGGAGCCAAAAAAGGTTCACTTTCTTCTCCTGAAGATCCTGCAATCACCAAGAAGACGAAATTTTACTTCTCGCGCTTAACCCTGGTCTTTTTTTACTTGTCTTCTGCTATCTGACGAATCTTATCATAAATCTTAGTTCATCACATGGTATGGTGCGACCCTGAATGAAACCCTTTGAAAGGATGCGTGAAATGTCTTTTAAATTTGTAGCTTTCTTGATGGCTTTTGTGTTGCCTGTCCTCGGGCTGGCAGATTCCTACTATGTTGAAAAGTTCGGTTCAGTGAGCACATCGCAAGAAGATGCCGACTCCGTGAGGGAGCTGATCGCAAGTTCACTCAGCTCAATGGGTGAGTCAGTGAGCCCAACCGCTAAAGACTCCGCAATCGTGGTAGGGGGAAAAGTTGTTAAACTCGGTGCTTCTTATGTGATCACGGTTTCAAAGCGAAAAGGCGGTAAAGTCGTATTCGGTACTCAAATGAAAGCGGCGAGAGCTGAAGAGCTTGATGTGGTGGCCAATCGTCTTGCTCGGGCTCTTGTTGATGAACAACAGGTTGCAGTTGCTCAGAGAGTTGATGATGTGACAGAGAGCGAAGCTTCAAAAGGCACGACGAGAACGGCGACTGTTAACAGGTGGTCTGTTGGTTTTGGCCCTTACTCGTTGCGGTCGATGGGGCTAGATGAGACGGCGTTTGGGCTCTATTTGGGATACAACTGGGAGGTTAAGCCCCAGGTCGCCTTGAACTTGAGTTATGAATCTGCAAGTGGCGAAAAAGAGAGCAAGACAAGTCATATGGGGATCTTTGCTTTAGGGGCCAACTACTTTTTTAATACTTCAGACATTTCCCCTTTTGTGGGCGCCAAATTTGGCTATGGATCCGCTCAAAACTGGTCTTTGAATACGTTCGAGTTGGCCTCTTCGAGTGGTTTTGGTGGTGGGCTATCAGCAGGAGCTCACTTTTTTAGGACCTCTCGAGTGAATTTGGAGCTAGCGCTCAGCTGGCAGTTTCTCTTTACGGATTTAAAAGGCCAGCGCCCAAGTACAACCGGTATTAGGATAGGCCTTTTATTTTGAGCTGACTTCCGAGACGCGATTGGGACTCGGTGCGTCCCAAAAGTAAAAGGGTGGATTTCGTAAACCTAGACAACAGCAGGATTTTTTTGCTAGTTTCTTGGCTCATTTAGTCTTGAAAATAGTATATGTGCCCGGGTGGTGGAATTGGCAGACACGCTAGACTTAGGATCTAGTGCCGAAAGGTGTGCAGGTTCAAGCCCTGTCCCGGGTACCATTTACCGAGCGCATTGTTCACAGGAACAGTAAAAATAAGGCTTAAAAGAAGAGAACTTTTTCAGCCGATGATGTGGAAATTCGCGACTATGAAGTTGATAGAACGCTGGAGCATAAAGAGATGTACCCAGCAACTCCGTCTCGGTCTTTATTTTTCAAATTAACTTTTATCGTGAGCCAGTGACTACGTGCATTCTCCTTGGAACGAGTCACAAAGTGGGAGCGACACTCTATACATTCGCAATCGCTATAAGTTTGCAAATATTATCAGTGAGAGCAAGGAAATCAAATCTGTACGGCCTTGTCCACATAGCGCGATCTGGCCGGTCAGTCGAGGTCTGACTTATTTCTTCTAAGTTTTTGCTCGTCTTATTTTTCTTGAATCCATTTGTCTAAAATTGGACGAAAATAATTAATTGCCCTAGCTGAGCCAAGCCCTGAAAGATGAACCTGATCAAAAAATAGTAGACCCTTATCTTCGATCGTTTGACATTCTATCGAATTACAAAATGGCTCAAATAGATTTAATACCATTAAATTTTTAGGGGCATACTTTGACAAAAAGGCCCTCTCTTCAATGGAAGCCCTTAAAACTCTTGTGCAGTCAGCATGTTTTTGTCTAACTTGTAACCAAGTCGGCCGCGATAGACACATTTCCAAATCGTTTAAATTTCCTATACTTGGAGGATTTCCAATTAAAATTGGATTAGGCAATTGAAATTCAATCTGGAGGTGTCTTATTTCTTGGAAAATAAACTCAGCTGAATCAGGGGTAAAAAGACCAAACTTTCGAAATTCAAATTTTTTCTCACTTTGGCTTTCTCGAAAATACGTCTCTCGGACCCAGTGATTAGCAAAAATTATTTTTGGCCGACGCTCTCGAATTTCGCTAAGGAATCGATCCCTTTTTTCGAGGCAATCCTTTTCGCTTTGCGCTTCCCACGCTATCCAAGTCAAGGAAAAAAAACTACATTTCCGATGATCAAAAATTTTGAATTTTTGATCAGGAAAATGCTTTCTCAGTCCGTAAGCGAGCTGACGCGAAAATGAGTCTCCAACGACATAAATCTCTTCAGTATCGGCTTGCTCATTGAGATAGCAAGGGCTCGGGCAAAATTCACCGCCGTATAGCGAATTGTTCTTCCATTCTTCGCTATAGCTTTTCACTCTCCATCCAGCACCATCTGAAATAACAAGCGTAGCTCCAGTAATTCCCAACAAAATAAATGTGAGAATCCCCATAGTGACTATTGGGATATTTCTTTTTAAAAAGCGGAGTGGTTGCCCAAGTCTAATCGGATCTTCTAAATATCGAAAAACTGGTAGCGCTATAAGGATAGACATCAAGCACAAGAAACTCTTTTCAGTTAAATTCAATTCTTGATCTACTAAGTAGCGATAATACACAATTAACGGCCAGTGTACTAAATAGATTGTGTAGCTTCTTTGGCCAATATAGCGAAGGGGTGGACTGCTAAAGATTTTACTAGATAACTTGCTTGGTCCAAAGTAGATAAAAAGCGCCGTCCCGATGCAAGGAAACAAAGTCAAAAGCGAAGGGTGGTTGGTGTCGGAATTGAAAAACAAGAAAGACCCAACAATTAACAAAATGCCCGTAAACACAGATAAGTCAGTACGCCATGCTGTATCGCCTCTCCTGAGTGGCAAAACGGATATAAATGCGCCGCAAAGCAATTCGAAAATCCGAAAATGTGTCAAATAGAACCTTGCAGCCTCTAGATGCATAAAAGCATAATTTGCGGCTAGGCTTAGACCAAATAATAATACGATCCAAAACGAAAGTGCCTTGCCCCTCAATACCCAAAGGATAAATGGCCAAACTAAATAAAACTGCTCCTCTACGGCGAGAGACCAGATGTGCAAAAGGGGTCGAAAAATATTTTGCGTTTCAAAATATCCACTTTCGGTCAGGAAAAATACATTTGCAAGCCCAATGAGGGAAGCTAATAGAGATCTTCCAAACTGTTCGAGATGATTTGGAGACAAGATGAGATAACCAAACAAACTTGAGAGAGCGAGTATTGCAAAAAAAGACGGCAGCAATCTTCTTGCTCGTCGAATATAGAATTGACGAAAGCTAAATGTGTTACCGCCGGTTGTTCCGGCAATTATCATCGAAGTTATCAAGTATCCGCTAATAACGAAAAAAACATCAACACCAAGGAAACCGCCTTTAAAGCCTGGGATCTCCGCGTGGTACAAAATGACAGCCAAGACTGAAAGCGCCCGAAGCCCATCAATGTCAGTTCGATATTTTAATTGAATTGCACTCATGAAATTTGTGTCCCAAATTTTCCATTAATGCCATAATTTTGTATTGGCATCAATCGGAGAAATTTCCGAAAGGTTGCTCTGTCCAAGGTTCTAGTTGTGGCGAAGATTGTGCGTTCTTACTAATAGCGAACTTTGTCTGACTTGTTTTGCCACGCCTCAAAGACCTTGATGGCGGAATCTCTGTCTTGCTGGATCATGGGGATTTTGCGTTTGGCAATATCGGTGGCAATTTCAGCGTAGAGGAATTCGTCGTCGAAATTGATTTTGGCAGCATCTTGCCGAGTGTTGGCGAAATAGATCTTCTCTAAGCGCGCCCAATAAATGGCGCTCAAGCACATAGGGCAGGGCTCACAACTTGTGTAAATCGAGCAACCTTCCAGCGAAAATGTCTCGAGCTTGTCGCAGGCTTTACGAATCGCGTTCACTTCAGCATGAGCCGTTGGGTCATTGCTACTTGTAACCTGATTCCATCCTTCGGCGATAATTTTACCATCTTTCACAATGACCGCCCCGAAGGGTCCCCCTTCATTGGAAGTCATCTTCTCAAGCGATAAGGCGATTGCGCGGTCCATCGGCGACATGTTTATTTAACCATCCATTCAGATTTAATTTTTCCCTCGAAGGTAGATACGCGGATTCAGCTTAGCTTCGTAATATATGTTTGTCCACACACCCAATCCAGGGGATTCTGCTAGGAGTTTCGAAAGCTGATTGGCGGTTGGCAGACAGGCATTTACAGTGAAGTATACTGATATGAAGTTTCTTTCTTTTCCCAAGATTTCCACTTCTTTCAGCGAGGCGAACCCGTCCAGATATTCTGGCGCTTGGGTAGCCCAAGAGAAAGTCCATGGTGCTCAGCTGGTAGCAGGGGTTAGCGTAAAAGAAATTCGCTTCGGCAAAAGAAAGGGATGGTTGAGCGATAGTGATACGTTCTTCGGCTGGCAGCTCATTCGCTCTGACTTACAGGTTTTTGCAACCAAACTTTTCGAAAGTTTTTCATTCCCAAAAGGCACAATCGCTTATTATTACGGCGAGCTTTTTGGAGGATCCTACCCGCACTCTTCAGTGGATCCGATTGAGGGAATGCAGCCAGTTCAAACTGGAGTTTGGTACTCCCCCTCATACCATTGGATGATCTTTGATGCGGTTGTTTGCCCTGAGGGCGAACTATCGAGCGCCTATTTCTTAGGAGCTCGAGAATTGAGCGAAGGGATTCAAAAACTTGGAGGAATTTGCCCACCGGTTTTATCCCGCGGTCGCCTCAATGATCTTCTGTCGCTTCCTGTCCGGTACATTACGAGAATTCCCGCCAAATTAAACCTTCCAGAGATTTCATCGAATAGGGCTGAAGGTTTAGTTATCAAGCCTGAAGTTTCGCTCCCAATCGATCAACGCGTAGTTATCAAACGCAAAATTGATGAATTCGATGAAAAACGGTTTGATGAGAGCGAAGCGTGGGACCCGAATCAAATTCTCTCGTATGAAGGGCTTTCTAAATGGGCTTCAAGAATGGTGAACCCGCCCCGCCTAGCGAGTGCCCGTTCTAAGGTGGGCACAGACAACACGCACGCTCTAATAGAAGAAGTCATACTCGATGTAATGATTGATCTCGAAGCTGCGTTTCCAGCAACGTTGAGGCACCTAGATGCGGAGAAAGAAAACTCTTTAAGGCTCCTCATCACCGAATTGGTGACAGCCGCATCTTAGTGGAGCCTAAGGGGCGCGAATTTTTTTCAAATTAGCATAAGATGTCTCGATTTGATGGCTCGATCGCTTAGGATGCACCAATGTTTGAAAAATCTAAGAATCAATTCTACTGCTACAAATCGGCCTTTTTTTCGACTCTGTCTTTAGCTCTTTTGCTTGCGTTCTTAACTGCGCCCTTTGTTTTGGCAGACGGAGACGAAGCGAGACCTTCTGCGAGTCAAAAAGTGGTAAACACCTCTGATCACCTTCAAACTGTCACTGTAGGCCCTAATGACGACTTCGCTCCAGTGGAGTTATTTACGCAGCACACAGGGGTGTTAAACGAATTCTTTAGTGAACTTGCTGCGCAAGACACAAGCGGGGTGATCGACACAATCTTGGCCAACGACGTTCGGCGCACTTTTTTTAACCTTCAATATCTTTCCGATCTTTGCACATCGCTGGATAAGCGTCTGTTCAGGGAATTAAAACAAGAGTTTAAAGAAGTAGAAGACGCCATTGGGCGAGTGGCACTGAATAATGATCTGATTTTAAATGTGGATCAATTCCCATTGGCAGAATACAGGCCAGCCATGAAGCTTTACTTGGTGAGCCAACGAGATCAAAAAGCGCGAGAGCTCTTAGAAGTGTTGTTGCGATACGATTATGTTAGTGAAAATAGGAGTGCCCGCAGCAGAGTCATGAGGGTTCAGGAAAAGTTCAGTCAGATGGACACAAAGCTAACTCGCGTGTCATCTTGGCGTGGTAGAGAAAGTTCTGCTAGAGCCTTTTTTAAAAGCAAGATTCTCGAAGAGATCAAAGACCTAGATGGCGACATTAAAGATCGCGTATTCGATAGTGACGCCATCGAAGAGGGACTTCATAAACTCAGGCGCAGTCTGCGTGGTCTTTTGATTCGAATGGTAGCTCTCAATGGAATGGTTCAGCGAAATGACAACGCTCAGTTATCGCCAAAAATTTCTAGGTGGTTTGGTAAATTGCAGGCAAGCAGCTCCGCCAGCTTATTTGATAGCAAGTACATAAGGCTTGATGAAACCAAAGTAAAAGAACCAATCGTTCTGCCAGGCCCCCACATGGCGATTCTTGCGGAGATCGTGCGTTTGATTGGTGATCAAAAGGATGTCGCCGAGGTCGAAATAGAGCTATTTGAAGCTTACTCAGAGGTAAGAAGAAACCAACGAGTTCCAGGCCCAACAGCTAATGATCTTGATTTGGGCCGACAACATCAGATTACTGATCATCGGGCAATAGCCAATGAGTACATGGATCAGTTGAACTCTACTAAGGTTATCGAGGCTCTAGGAGAGGCAATTCGCTAACTCATTTTGATTGGGCCAAATTGGGAGGATCTGATTTGGAAAACTTTTTCAAGACAGCTTTTTGGAACTAGAACATTGACCCTTTAGCGGGTATATCCTGATAGGCGATGTTTTTTCATTCATTCAAGGGAGATTTTATGACTAGCACGATATGTAAGAAAAAAGTGATTTCGGCGACGGGAGTTTTTGCATTTCTAGTAGCCTCTGTGGGTACCGCTCAAGTAAACAAGCTTAGCTGCACCAACGAGGCAACAGGTGCGAGAATAGATTTCTCCAAGCAAAGCACAACATCAGAGCAAGTTTATTATGAAATGAATGAGAAATTAAAGTCTGCTCTCTCCGATCAAGGGGCCTCTGTTTTTAGCCGCGGCGTGGGCTTGTTTGTTGATGAAAATCCCAGCAAATTTCGGTTTCGTGAGTACCGCGATGAGCTGAACTTTGTTTCTCACGAAGGCGGAATGAAACTTAAGTTTGAGCGCATCGTGTATCGCACAAATGAAGTTGAGCGGGCCGAATTTTATTTCCATCCCGGCGAATGTCAGTTTTCAGAATAACGTGAGTACGCGTTTGCCGGCGGCAACCGAGCTTGACTGTATTCCTTTACAAGCTGACGAATTAACTATTCAATTGATACAAAAATGCGGGAGTAAGTTATGAAGGTAATATTCTTCGCTTTTGTTATGGGCTTGTTCTTCAACACTGCATTGTCGTCTGACAATGCAGTTATCCAAGTTGATATGAAGTTTTTGTGCGAGATCAATAAGATGGAAAAGTCTCTTCGCAAAGATAAAACTATTGATGTGGCCCAGCTGGCGCAGCGAATTTATGAAATCAAAGTAGCGGGTCTTCATGACGAAGCATCGAAAGGTGCTTTGAAGATCATCTCAACTATGGCCCATGGTGAACAATCCAAGGCTTGGAAGCAGTTTGTGATGGAAAAAGGTATAAAAGGCATAAAATGCCTTTAAAATAAACCCTGAGCTTTTTCGTCACGCCCTGAAGTCTTTTAATTTGCCCCGTTTTCTATTGCAGGCACAAATTTTTACAGGAGGCAGGTCGTTGAGTCCCTTTTTAGTTGCTCGCGATCTTCAGGATGTGCGATCGCAATAAGTGCTTTGGCTCGTTCACCCAAAGTTTTACCATAAAGATCGGCAACGCCGTACTCTGTAACAACATAATGAACATGAGAGCGCGTGGTAACAACGCCAGCTCCGGGCTGCAAGGTACTGACAATCCGAGAACTTCCTGAGCGTGTGCGGCTTGTTATCGCAATGATGGGCTTGCCCCCAGTTGATAAAGCCGCGCCTCTCATAAAATCCATCTGACCGCCAACACCCGATATGATTTTTCGCCCAACAGAATCCGCACAAACTTGACCAGTGAGATCAACCTCGACGGCTGAATTGATAGCTACAACTTTAGGGTTGCGCGCGATATTGATTGGGTTGTTCACATACTCGATGTCTAATTGAACAACCGATGGGTTATCATCGATAAAGTCGTAGAGCTTGCGAGATCCCATCACAAATCCAGACACTGTTTTGCCGGGATGGAGCTTTTTCTTTGAGTTATCAACGACTCCGCTTTTAAGCAGTTCCAAAAGTCCATCGGACCACATTTCGGTGTGAACGCCCAAGTGCTTCCTATCATGAAGAGAAGAGAGAACAGAATTGGGTATGGCCCCGATTCCCATTTGCAAAGTGGCGCCATCCTCGATCAAAGAAGCGACGTTTCTTCCGATTTTTTGCTCTTCAGCGCTAGCCTTCGCAGGAGAGCAATCTGGGAGCTCTTCCGTCACTTCAACTATTTCGAAAAACTTTGATATGTGAATAAATGAGTCTCCGTGTACGCGGGGCATCCGGGGATTAATTTGCGCGATAATATATTTGGCCGACTCGCTGGCGGCTCGGACAACATCGACGCTCACGCCAAGACTACAGTAACCATTCTTGTCAGGAGGTGACACGTGAACAAGTGCAAGATCAATCGGGAACTTGCCTGAGCGAAACAGCCTCGGGATTTCTGAGAGGAAGCAGGGTAGGTAATCAATTCGCGAGTAGTCGAGTTTCTTTCTAAGGTTAGCGCCGACGAACAGGTTTGTGATTTTAATATGATCACGAAATTCTGGGTTTGCGTATTTGGCCGGTCCTTCAGTGTGAAGATGAACAACTTCAATACCGGTGTGTTTCGGAAGTTGCTCACAAAGGAGATCTATAAGCCTCAGCGGAGTTGCGGCTCCGCCTTGGATAAAAACTCGTGCGTTGTCATAAAGCTTCATAGTCCTATGATTCTGCACCTGATATAGCGAAAAGGCTTCCAGAAACTTTGATGCGACAAATCGGCGACCTCATAGCGCTCAATTGCTCCCACCGGGCAACTGCCATCCTACTTGAGAGATTCGATTTGGGTGGTCACGTCTAGCCATTCGTCTTCGAGCATTGCTGTCGCTGTTGTGGTGCGCTCGAGCTCGCTGAGTAGTTCCTGCGAGCGCTCTTTAGAAAGAGAGGGATCACAAAGGTCACTGTTGAGACGGGCTACTTCTTGTGAATTTGATTTGGTTTCACTTTCGATCTGAATCAGACGACGTTCTAGCAGGCGCAGCTTCTTTTGAGTATCTTTGTGATTAGGTTTTTTGTCCGAAGAATCCCATTTCTCTGCTGACTGGCTATTATTGGCGCTGTTATCACCTGTGGCATTCGCCTCCGTGTTTGCGCCGCGAAGTGCAAGCACGCCTTTTTGACAGCTCCACACGTATTCGTCATAGGTGCCGTGATAAGGAGTCGCCGCACCATCCTTTATTTCTAAAATTTTGGTGGCCACGCGCTGAACAAAACCTCTGTCATGACTTACAAAAACAATCGTGCCTTTATATTCGTTAAGGGACTGGGTTAATCCTTCGACAGTCTGAAAATCAAGATGGTTGGTTGGCTCGTCCAGTATTATGAACGGGGATTTTTTCAACAAAATTTGGCCAAGTGCGACCCGAGATTTTTCTCCGCCAGAGAGAACAGAAATCTTTTTGCGTACGTCATCACCGGAGAAAAGTAGAGAGCCCGCCATATTTAAAACCTCTTGTGGCTTCACAGTGGGATGAGCAAGTCGTGACATGGCCTCCATTACCGATTGCTGAGGGTCAAGAGATTCGGCTACATGTTGGGCAAAGTAGCCTAAGGTTACATTGTGACCATACTCAATAGATCCACTAAGCGGCTTGAGAATATTTGCCATTGCTTTGAGCAAAGTGGACTTTCCGGCACCGTTATACCCCACAACGGCGAGGTGATCGCCTCGAACAAGATTCAGGTTTACGTTTTGAAGCACAGTCTTTTCACCATAGCCAAGGCGTGCCGATTCGATGCTAAGTATTTGCTTTCCGGTGGCGGTGGGAGCAGGGAGCTGAATTTTTGCTACAGATGGCAAAGCTTTTAGTTCTATAGATTCCATCTTTTCTAAGGATTTTAACTTTGATTGAGCTTGTTTGGCCTTAGATGCTTTTGCGCCAAAACGGGCGGCAAAATCTAAAATAACCTTACGTTTCTCATCTAGAGACTGAGCGCGCGCTTCGAGCTGACCCCTCAAGAGTTCCTTTTGCTCAAGATAGTCATCAAGCGAACCATTGTATTTTGTGATGTCGCCAAGCTCAACTTCAACAATGTGATCTGTCGTTCGCCTCAGAAACTCCCGATCGTGAGAGATCAATAAGAAAGACTTCGAATAAGCCTGCAGAAAGTTTTCGAGTGCGAGCAATGACTCTAGATCCAAATAGTTTGTTGGCTCATCTAATAATAGCAGATCTGGTTCAGCGCCCAACACCCGAAGCAACTTACAGCGCATGCGGTAGCCTCCACTAAGAGAGGTAACATGAGATTCAAAGAGATCATTGGAAAGACCTAGCGCTCGTCCTAAAGATTTTAGCGACCAAGATGGCATGAAGCTGCCACGGTTCACGTAGGACTCCACAGTTTCTGAGTCTTGCCAGTCGTCAGTTTGCGGAAGATGACCAAATCTCAAACCATTTCTTTTAACAATTTGTCCGGAATCATAGGACTCTTGTCCGATGAGAATTTTAAAGAGAGTTGTTTTGCCGGCTCCGTTTGGCCCTATGACTCCAATATGCTCCCCTTCGTTGACAGCGAACGAGGCCCTTTCGAAAAGAGTCTTCAATCCGTAAGACTTGCTCATATTTTGGATTTGAAAAAGGTTGGCCATGTTTCTCGAATTCTTCTCAGGTCTCTTCTCTGTTACAATAGGTTAAAGTAACAATAAGCTAAAGTGGTAACAAGCTAAGGCTCGACGGTAAAAGACAATTGGTTTGCATCTTCGATGATGACCTGTGGATTTGCTTGGTTCGGGTCAACGTAGTTTATAACTCCAGTGACCTTTGCGCTAATTTTTGGATTGATCAGTTTGTTGCGAGCATTTTCAACTGACACTTGGGGAGCGCTTTTCCATGCGAGTTCGCATTTTTCGCGGATTTCTTTAAAAAGCTCGGGCTTTTCAAAGTTAATAAGAGTGTAGTCGCGGACGACGCCATCTCCGATTTGCGTCTGGATGGCATAAACATCAAAGAGAACTTGAGGACTCTTAGGAAATAGAACTAAAGCTCCTTCGATAGTCATTTCTGTGCCGTGATCAGGGCCGATGGCACCAACAACTTCAATTGGGTTTTCAGAAGTAGAATCTAGAACAATATGCTGTGGTCGTCCGGGATGGCTACGTAGTTGATAACGAACTTTAACTTTGTCACCACGATTGAGAGATCTCGTAAAACCCAGATGCCGCTCTTCTACTGGAACGGGAATCACGGCATCGCCGTATTCTAACACGAGAACTCGACCCTGATTTGCGGTGGCGTGTACCTTGCCAACAAATTCCTTCAATCCCATTAAATCCCGGGGAACGACAACCTGCTGCCTCCTGTCAGGGAGCTCTATGTCAGTCTTTCGAACTATCTCAATTGAAGTCGCGAGGATATGCTTTTGAGGTCGCCTGATATCTGTAATCACGCCCTTGAGTTTCACAAGGTCATGTCGTTGGAGCGACTGAAGAACAGTTTCATTTTGTGAGTTAGAGCCAATCAGCGAGAAGTGTTCAAAGTCAAAAAAATGAGCCCCGCGAACTGTAAACACATAGTAACCGTTAACAGAGTTTGCTCCGTGAATTTCGCCAATGAGGCCGTCACCCTTTAGTGATTTTACAACCTCTTCGATGTCGATGGCCTTCGCAATTGAGGCGGCCCCTAAAAACAACACGATCGAAAACAGAAACACCTTTTTCACAAAACCTCCTAGAAACTATCTGGCTTTCGTAGCATGGTCACGATTCACGTTCAAGGACCTAGCTTCTCGGGCGTGATTAAGTGATCTCTAGCTCCCTATTCCAGTAAAAGCACGACCTTTGGGCCCTCGGAGGCTTAAGTGAACCAGTTTTTGAAATCTCAAATGGAGACAGATCACTAAACTGAGACTCAACTAATCAAGAAGCTGATCTAATTTGAAACGTCATCCAAGCGTCAGTAGATTGTCTTTTCTTCTCTGCCGAAGAGAGTCTATGGCGTTGATAAAGTGGACCGTATTTTGCGCATCATTGATTTTGCTCAATTCTTGTACTTCTAACGAGGCGCCAAAATCACAGGTCTCCTTACCCTTGTCTAAAATCCTACAATCATTAACGGCTCAGTTTCCTGCTGTCAACTTTCTTGGTTATAGTAATTCGATTTCTGCGCGAGGCTCTAACGGTACAACAGGAGGAGGCGGCGCTGGTGGCACCATAATTCTGAAGGCCCCATCGCTTGTTGGAGTTTCACCTGGTTGGGGAAATCTCACTGTTGCCGGAGGAACTGGCGTTGCTAACTCAGGCGGAGGAGCAGGTGGCCGAATTGTCATTGAAGGCACCGTCACTGGTTCAATATATAAAACTGTCGGCGGTGGGTACGGCGATACATGCTGCTCATCCACTGCCTATAATGGGGGAGCCGGAACCGTATACACGACCTCATACAATGGTACCACTTCGGTGGGCTCACTCTTGATCAGTAATACACTTGAGTCGAATGCCTCCGTATCTATTGCAGGCTTGCCGACCTTGGCTTCACTCAATCTGGGTGGATACGTCAACGTGACGCTGTCGTCAGGGACCTTTAGCACACCCATTGTTGTCGATGGGGGATTACTCACAGTCAGCTCTTCTGCGACACTGGCGAATTTGACCGTTAACACTGGTTCAGCTCATATACAGGATTCAGCGATTGTTTCTAGTGTTTCGATGACGGGCGGGTCGTTAAAGGTTGTTGGGACTGTGAATATTCCGTTGCTTCAAGCGTCGGGGGGAACCATCTACCCCACATCTGCAAACGCAACGTATGGAGATATTGTCCTATCTGGAACAGCAGTAATGACCCACGAGGGCTTTAGAGGAACTCCGCTTCAAAAGCTTTATATAAATGCTTCGAATCTTGCCATTGGTAGCGGCAGTTCTATAAACGTTTCGGGTATGGGATATAGTGCCACTTTTGGTCCGGGCGCGACGAATACGGCCTACAAAGGCGGGGGATATGGCGGAATGGGTGGTTCGACCGGAGGCACTGTTTACGGATCTAATACGGACCCAACTGACTGGGGATCTGGTGGCTATGGTTCGGCAGGAGATCACGTTGATTATTGGAGTCAGGGAGCAGGCGGCGGAGTGGCGCGCATACGAGTTACAGGAACACTCACTGTCGACGGCGGAATCCTCGCAAAGGGTTATACGATGGGCTGTTGTATTGCCGTTGGGGGTGGCTCTGGTGGATCTATTATGATCGCCGCAGGCACGCTCGCCGGAACTGGAACCATGTCTGTGGATGGTGGCAGTGTGCATACCACGAGCGGAGCTGGTGGCGGCGGAGGTGGTCGGATGGCGATCTACTACAATACGACCACCTTTAGCGGAACCCAAACGTATTGAATCATTGCAAAATGACACCGAGGGAGTGGGAGTTTGATTACCCCGCCTCTGACTGAACTTTTGCTCTAATCTCGGCTATTCGGAAGAACCACTTTAGCTTTTCATCAAGTTCTTTTTTT